>WNGP01000003.1_pt1 | contig 123729 bp, 119 predicted proteins | sample 5407671 | NCBI WGS metagenome assembly WNGP01 (sample SAMN13153381, study PRJNA577476) | soil metagenome | isolation source: 40 cm soil or saprolite under Garry oak tree replicate 2 | place: USA:California | collected 2016-06-15 | reverse complement strand
CCCCACCCCAACCACAGGAAACCCAGCCACCCCCGCCGCCGCCCCAACCACAGGGAACCCAGCCACCCCCGCCGCTACCAGGCGGCCCAAGCCACGCTGCCGGGCCGGGCCAGGCTGGGGAGCCTGGCGCGGGGGACCCCGGCCAGCCGGGTGGCCCCCCGCCTGGCCACGCTGCCGGCCCGGGCACCGCCGGCGGGCCGGGCGCGGGCGGGCCCAGCCAGCCGGGCGGGCCCGCCTATCCGTATCCGCCGCACGGGGCGTACCCACCGCAGGCGCCGAGGCGCTTGACACGGCGGATGGACAACCGCGTCCTCGCCGGGGTCTCCAGCGGCCTCGGCACGTATTTCGGCGTCGACCCCATCATCTTCCGGATCGGCTTCGTCGCGCTGACGTTTGCCGGCGGCACCGGGCTGCTGATCTACCTGCTCCTGTGGGCGCTGCTGCCGGCTGTCTCCTACGGCGGCGCGGCCGGCCCGCCGCCGGCCGGCCCGGCATCGGGCGATCCGCCGATCGTGGCCGCCCTGCGCCAGGGCGGTGCCAAGAGCTACCTCGCCATCGGCGCCGTGGTCCTGGCCGTGCTGCTGCTGGCCGGGCACTTCGCGCAGCCGACGGTGGTGTTCGCCCTGGTGCTGATCGGCGTCGGCGTGCTGCTGATGCTCCAGGACCGGCCAGGTCACGCGCCCGGCTCGGCCTCGCCGTGGCCACCCGGCCCACCCGCGCCGCCAGCCGGCGGCGGCCAGCAGCCCGGCGAGCAGTGGCAGCAGGGCGGACCCTGGCCCCCGGCGCCCGGGTCGGCCGAGGGCGGGCAGGGCCCGTCCGGTGACCCGTCACGCGCGGCGTCCACCACCGCAACCCAGACGGGCACCCTCCAGGACGCCCCTGCGGACTGGGACCCGCCCACCGGGCGGATTCCCGCCGGCGAATGGGACCCGCCCACCGGGCGGACCCCCACCGGCGAATGGGACCCGCGATCCACCGGCTTCGCCTCGGTCCAGAGCGGCGGGGGCTACCAGGGCGCCCCGAGCGGCTGGAGAACCGCGCCCACCGCGCCCACCAGCATGGCCGAGCGGCGGCCACGCCCGCGCTCGATCCTCGGTTGGCTGACGGTCGCCGCCGCGCTGCTGGCCGCCGGTGTGGCCAGCGCGCTCGACAACCTCGGCGTGGTGAACCTGACGCCTACACGGGTCGTGGCGCTGGTGCTGAGCGTGATCGGCGTGGGGCTGCTGGTCGGCAGCGTGCGGGGCAGGGCCTCGTGGCTGATCCTGCTCGGCCTCCTGCTCGTTCCGGTCATGGCGGTGACCAGCGTGGCCAGCGACGTCCCGATCAGGGGACGGTCCGGCCAGCAGTTCGAGCGTCCGCTCACCCTGGACGGCGTCCAGCCCGGTTACCAGCTGCCGGCCGGGGACTTCACGCTCGACCTTGGCCACGTCGACTTCGGCTCGCGGCCGCGCCACGTCAGCGTCAGGATGGGCGCCGGCACCCTGAACGTGGTCGTGCCGCGTGACCAGCCTGTCACAGTGACCTCGAGGATCCGCGTCGGGCAGATGACCGTGCTGGGCCGTCCAGCCAACGGAGGATTCCAGGTCGACGACACGGTGACGGATAGCGGAGACGCTCGGCTCGGCCACCTGACCCTCGACCTCCACCTCGGGCTCGGCCAGATCGTCGTCACCCGCGGACCGTAGGAGACCAACGATGCGCACCAGCGATGCTATGCAGCGTCACGACTTCGACCCGATCGCCTTCATCTTCGGAGTGCTGTTCACCGGATCCGGGATCCTGTTCATGGTCGGGAGGTTCGACCTGTTCAACCACGCCCGCTGGCTGTGGCCCGGCCTGCTCGTCCTGCTCGGCATCGCCGTGCTCGTGGGCGCGCGCGGGCGTGGCTCCCAGGCAAGGGGACGGCCGCTCGACGGGTCGGGGACGGCCGGGCCGGTCCCCGACGCGCCGGACCTGGACACGATCGAGCCGCCGGTCGGGCCCGAGGCGTTCCGCCTCCCCGGCTGGCCAGCCCGGGGCGGCGAGACCTCCAAAGCCGCCGCCGGCACCGGCACCGACGTCCTAGAGCCGGTGGAGCAAGAGCGGGAGGTCATCGCCAAGGTCGACCCGGAGGCGGAGCACGAGACCGAGGTCATCGCCAAGGTCGACCCGGAGGCGGAGACGCGGGTCCTGGGGGAGCCGCGGCCGCCGGGGCAGCCGGGGGAGCCGCCGGCGTCTGGTTGACCGGAGTGCCGGCGGCGCGCGGAACGCCCTCCTGCGTACCATCGAGATGGAAATCGACCGATCCGATGCGACTCGGAGGACGGGAGGGACGACACGTGCTAGCCGATCCAGCCGTGTGGATCAGGGAGCTGCGCGCCTCGCACCAGCGACAGGCCGATCTGGTGGGCCGCCTCGGACCAGAGGACCTGCGGCGACCGTCCTACGACCGCGGGTGGACGGTCACCCAGGTCCTCGGTCACGTGGGCAGCGGCGCCGAGATCACCAGGCGCCGGCTCGACGCGGCGCTGACGGGCTCCCCCCAGCCCGAGCGCGAAGACTTCCAGAAGATCTGGGACCGCTGGGACAGCATGGCGCCGGAGGCGGTGGCCGAGGCGATGGTCGAATCCGACCGTGCCTGCGTGGCCCTGTTCGAGAGCCTTGACGAGCGGACCCTGCGTGAACTGCGGGTGCCGTTCCTCCCCGGGATGGTCCAGGACGCGCGAGGCGCCGTGGCCGGACGGCTCAACGAGCACGCGCTGCATTCCTGGGACACGGCGGTGACTTTCGATCCCACCGCCAGAGTCGCCCCCGGCTCGGTGCCGCTGCTGCTCGCCAACCTGGTCGAGGGGCTCGGCTGGCTGGTCGCCAGGATGACCCATGGCGAAGCGGGCGCCAGACTGGCCTCCAAGCTCGGGGACCAGCCGATCCTGGTCCGCACGACCGACCCAGAGCGCTGGATGGCCATCGTGCCGGGCGAGGAGCCGCAGGTGCTCCAGGCCGAGCCCGGCGGGCAGGCACGGCTGGTCATCCCCGCCGAAGCGTTCCTGCGGCTCGTCTACGGCCGCCTGGACCCGGACCACACGCCCGCCGGCGTCGAGGCGGTGCCCCCGCTCGAGCTCGACGACCTCCGCGCCCTGTTCCCCGGCCTGTGAGGCCCGGCATGGACGACTACGGCAGCGCCACCTACGGCGACCGAATCGCAGCCATCTACGACTCCGAGGTCGAGACGCCGGCCGACACCGACGAGACGGTCGCCTTCCTCGCCGAGCTCGCCGGGCAGGGCCCAGTGCTGGAGCTCGGCATCGGCACCGGCCGGATCGCACTGCCGCTACTGGAGCGGGGGCTGGAGGTGCACGGGATCGACGCCTCGGAGCGGATGGTCGAGCGGCTACGGGCCAAGCCGGAAGGGGACCGCGTCGCGGTGACCATCGGCGACTTCGCCGAGGTCGCCGTCGACGGCACGTTCCCGCTGGTGTTCGTCGTCTTCAACACCTTCTTCGCGCTGCTCGACCAGGAGGCGCAGGTGCGCTGCTTCCAGAGGGTGGCCGCTCACCTGGCCGCGGGCGGAGCGTTCGTGGTCGAGGCGTTCGTGCCCGACCCCGCGCGCTTCTCCGGCGGCCAGCACCTCAGCACGCGGGAGGTGACCGCGGGCACGGTGCGGCTCGACGCCTCCGTCATGGACCGGGCGCGGCAGCGCGTGCACACCCAGCACGTGTTCCTGGACGAGCAGGGCATCCGCCTGTACCCGGTGCAGCTCCGCTACGCCTGGCCGTCCGAGCTGGACCTGATGGCCCGCCTCGCGGGCCTGGAGCTGGCCGAGCGCTGGTCCGGCTGGCGCCGCGAGCCCTTCACCTCCACCAGCCAGCGCCACGTCTCCATCTACCGCCACCCTTGAGGCGAGATGGAGGCCAGGTCAGGCCGCCAGAATTGGTGCCAAGGTGGTGGCGTCGACGTCGATGCGCTCCGCGGGGATCGTGGCGACCGCGAGCGGGTGGGTGATGAACGGCTCGCCGCTGTGCCGCCGCTGCCTCGGTGCAGCAGCTCGGCCACCTCGTAGGCGTGCCGCAGCATCGCCAGGTCGGCCCGGGGATGGGCGGCGCGGTGCGCGCGCAGCAGCTGCTCGATCGCGTCGTGGGCGGGGGCGTGCGCGCCGCGCGCCACCAGACCGCGCAGCCGGCGCCAGCATGGGTTCCTGGCCAGTGGATCAGCGTCGGCGCTGGAGGCCACCTCCTGGTGCGGGCCGGCTCGCCGGCGTCAGACTCCGGGAGCTTCTATCGTAATGAGCCGCGCAAATCGGAAGACCGCGGGCTCCGCTCCCTGTGCACCACCTCGGCCAGGGCGCCGATGAACGCCGGCTGGGTGTTGGGCAGCTCGATGCGGTGGAAGGCGATGCCGGCCTCTTCGGCCTCCTGCCTGGCGGCGACGTCCAGGTCGTAGAGGATCTCGAGGTGGTCGGCGAGGAACTGCACCGGCACCACCAGCACCGCGTCGTGGCCGGCGGCCCGGAGCCCTGGCAGCAGCTCCTTCAGGTCGGGCCGCAGCCACTCCTCCGGCGTGTGGCCGGCGCTCTGGTAGGCGAACCGCCAGCGCTCGGCGTCCAGGCCGACCCGCTTGGCCACGGCCTCGGCGGTGTCGGTGAGCTGGACCACGTAGCCGGGCTCGCGGTCGACCACCGGCTTGGGCAGGCTGTGCGCGGTGAGCAGCACCGGCACGTCGTGCCCGCCGCCTGGCAGCCCGGCAAGCGCCTGCACGGTCCGCTCGACCAGCGCCTCCAGGAACTCCGGCAGCAGGTGCCAGGCGCCGGCCACGCTGACCTGGGCGTTCGGCCCGAGCGCCGTGGCGGCCTCCTCGAGGGCCCGGTTGTAGCGGCCCATGATGATCGAGGAGTACTGCGGCGAGAGCACGATCCCGAGGACCTGCTCGACGCCGGCTTCGGCGAGCCGCTGGACGGCGTCGGCGATGCGCGGCTCCGAGTGGAGCATGCCGACCTCGACCAGGTAGCGGCCGGGGCCGTCGGCGGCGTCGAGGAGCCGCTGGAGGGCGGCGGCCTGCGCCCTGGTGATGCGGACCAGCGGCGACCAGCCGACCAGCTGGTACCGGCGCACGAACTCGGCCAGCAGCTCGGCGCTGGGCTCCCTGCCGCCACGCACGCTGCGCAGGTACGCCGGCATTTCCTCGACGTTCGAGGGCGAGCCGTAGGTCATCAGCAGCACCCCGGTGGGCCGCCGCGTGCTCTGGCGCGTCGAGGCGCTGGCGCTCATGCGCGGACCTCCGCCCGTTGCCGGGCCGTTTCCTCGTGGACGTAGTCGACCAGCCGGCGTAGGTGATCGGACGGGCTGTCCGGCAGCACGCCGTGGCCGAGGTTGAAGATGTGGCCGGGGCGGCCGCCGGCGGCGGCCAGCACCTCGCCCGCGTGCTCGCGCACGACCTCCATCGGGGTCAGCAGGACCGCCGGGTCGAGGTTGCCCTGGATGCCCTTGCCCGGCCCGATGCGGCGCCACGCCTCGTCGAGCGGCACGCGCCAGTCGACGCTCACCAGGTCGCTGCCGGCGGCCGCCATCTGCTCGAGCAGGCCGACCGTGCCGGTGCCGAAGTGGATGGTCGGCACGCCCTCTTCGTGGATCGCGGCGAAGATCCGCTGGGTGTGCGGCAGCACGTGGCGCTGGTACTCGCGCCGTCCCAGGTCGCCCATCCAGGAGTCGAAGAGCTGCACGACCTGGACGCCGGCGGCGACCTGCGCGCGCAGGTAGCGGATGGTGACCTCGGTCAGCGTGTCCATCAGGCGGTGCCACAGGGCGGGATCGCCGTACAGCAGGCTCTTGGCGCGGGCGTGGTCGCGCGAGGGCCGCCCCTCGATCAGATAGGAGGCGACCGTGTACGGCGCGCCCGCGAAACCGATCAGCGCGGCCTGGTCGCCGAGGTCGCCGCGCAGCAGCCGGATGGTCTCGAACAGCTCGGGGGTGGCCGACTCGGCCTCGACGATCCGCAGCGCCTCGACCGCCGCCCGGTCGCGGACGGGCGCGTGGACGATCGGGCCGACGCCCGGGTCGATCGAGAACGGGACGCCCATGCCGTACAGCGGCAGCATGATGTCGGCGTACAGCACCGCGCCGTCGACCCCGAGCACGTCGACCGGCATGCGGGTGACCTGCGCGCACAGGTCCGGGGTGCGGGTCAGCGTGAGGATGTCGTAGCGCTCCCGCAGCTTGCGGTAGTCCGCCAGGCAGCGGCCGGCCTGGCGCATGAACCACACCGGCGTACAGTCGACCGGCTGGCGCCGGCACGCGGCCAGCAGCCGCTCCGCCGGCGTCATCGCCGGCTGGTTGCTCTCCTGGTTGCTCAATTCGACCGCCACGCTCCTTCGCTCCCACCGGCTGCTACCTGGCCGGGTGCCCTCGGGCCGCCGGCCGGGCCGGATCCAAGAGTATGAGAAGGCCAGGGGGTCAGCCACTCGGACGTCGTCCGGAGGCGGCGCGTGCGGAGCCGGGGTCGGGCCTGGCGCACGGCCTCAGCCTGTCGCGATGCGGACGGGCTCGTAGCCCAGCTCCTCCAGCGCGGCCTGCGCCAGCGTGAGCGAGCGGCGGTCGCGGCCGCCCAGGTGCTCGCGCAGGTCGGCGCCGAGCTCGGCGCCGACCCGCAGTGCCACCTGCCGGGCGGCCTGCGTGGGCTGCTCGTCGGCCCTCTTCTCCTCCAGCGTCGAGGCCAGGATCATGGAGGCCAGCGTGTAGCGGCTGGCCGGTAGGGACACGGCCAGGCGCCGCTCGGTGACGCGGTACAGCTTGGCCGGCCGCCCGGCGCCGCGGCCGCTGCGGCCGGTCAGGCGTCGGTACTCGACCGTGAGCAGGCCGGTCGAGGCGCGACACCGATACGTGTCCGGCGCTCCGTTTGAGGATTAGGATCACGCCGGATGGCCAGCCGCCGGTGGCGGTGTCAGCGACGACCGACCGAAGGACGCGTGACCGCTCATGACCTCAACAGCTTCCACATCCCCCGCTTCCAGGCTCGCCTCCTACCTCGGCAGCCTCGGCGTCCAGGCGCCGCGGGACCGGCTCAGCCCCGAGACCGTCGCCTACGCGGCAGTGCTCGACGTGGTCTCGGCGGTCGCGCCGGAGGTCGCCGCCTCGATCGAGGCGGAGCTGGCCGACCAGCGCTCCCACCTGAAGCTGATCGCCAGCGAGAACTACGCCTCCCCGGCGGTGCTGCTGGCGATGGGCAACTGGCTCAGCGACAAGTACGCGGAGGGCGCTCCCGGGCACCGCTTCTACGCGGGCTGCGAGAACGTCGACGCCATCGAGAGCCGTGCCGACGAGCTGGCCAGGGCGCTCTTCGCCAGCGACCACGCCTACATCCAGCCGCACAGCGGGATCGACGCCAACCTGGTGGCCTTCTGGTCGATCCTGACCGACCGGATCGAGGGCCCGGCGCTGGAGCGGCTCGGCCGCAAGGACCTGCTCTCCCTCTCCGAGGAGGAATGGGCCGGCCTGCGGCGCGAATTCGGCAACCAGCGGATGCTCGGCATGGCGCTGGACGCCGGCGGACACCTGACCCACGGCTTCCGCCCCAACATCTCCGGCAAGCTGTTCGACCTGTCGCACTACTCGGTCGACCCCCAGACCAACCGCATCGACTACGACCAGGTGCGGGAGCGGGCGCTCCAGGTCCGTCCGCTGGTGCTGCTCGCCGGGTACAGCTCCTATCCGCGCCAGATCAACTTCCGGGTCTTCCGTGAGATCGCCGACGAGGTCGGCGCCACCTTCATGGTCGACATGGCGCACTTCGCCGGGCTGGTGGCCGGCAAGGTCTTCACCGGCGACTTCGACCCCGTACGGCACGCGCACATCGTCACCACCACCACGCACAAGACCCTGCGGGGGCCGCGCGGCGGCATGGTGCTGTGCGAGGAGCGGCTCGGCCCCGTCGTGGACCGTGGCTGCCCGCTGGTGCTGGGCGGCCCGCTGCCGCACGTCATGGCCGCCAAGGCGGTCGCGCTGACCGAGGCGTCACGCCCGGAGTTCGCGACCTACGCCCGCCAGGTGGTCGACAACGCGGCCACCCTGGCCGACGCGCTCCAGTCGGAGGGGACGACCGTGGTCACCGGCGGCACCGACAACCACCTGCTGCTCCTGGACGTGCGCCCGTTCGGCCTCACCGGCCGGCAGGCCGAATCGGCCCTGCGCGAAGCGGGGGTCACCGTCAACCGCAACGTGATCCCTTTCGACCCCAACGGCGCCTGGTACACCAGCGGCGTCCGGGTGGGCACGCCGGCGGCGACCACACTGGGGATGGGACAGGCGGAGATGCGCGAGATCGCCTCGATCATCCATGGCGTGCTCCGAGCGACCGAGGCGGACCCGTCGTCGAAGGCGCGCTTCCAGCTTGCCGAGCCGGTCAGGGATGGCGCCCGTAAGCGCGTCGCCGACCTGCTGGCGGCACACCCGCTGTACCCGCAGATCAGGCTTTGACCTGCCGATCCGCCGGGGCGCCACCGCCGGGCTCCCCCGACGGGTGCCGATCGGCCGGGGCGCCCCTCTGGGACTCCGCGGACGCCTCCGCCGGGGGCGATTCGAGGCCGGCGCACGCCTTGCCCAGCAGCTCGCAGAGGGTCTGGAGCTGCTCGGCGTCGAGCCGCTCGATCAGCGCCTCCGGCGGGCGGCGGGCGATCTCCATCAGCTTGCCGCGCAGCGCCTGACCGGTCGGGGTCAGGGCGACCAGCTTGACCCGCCGGTCGCCGGGGTCCGACTGCCTGGTGACCAGGCCCCGGTTTTCGAGGCGGTCGACCATGCCGGTCACGTTGGAGCTGTGACACTGCATCACGTCGGCGAGCGAGCCGATCGGCGCGCCGCCCTCCTTGGGCAGCTCGGCCAGCAGCCAGACCTGCTGGGTGGTCAGGTCATGGGGACGCAGGTACGCGCCGTTGGCGCGGATCCGCTCTTTGTTCAGCCGGATGATGGAAGCCATGACCTCAGCAGCCAACTGCTGCTTGGTCCTTGTCTGGCCCGGCACCGATCTCACCTCGGGACTTCGTGGACGGGGTGGCTCGAACGAGCACACATTCACATGGATAGTAGTCCGATAGGTGCCAGGTCAACAACTCATGAGTAGAAAGTTGATGCATCAGATATTGATGGGTATCATATCTCTCGTGTGAGCCAACCGGGCTCTCCCTCGAGACCTCGAGGAGGTGGTCGCACCATGGTGCTCCTGCACTATCACGTCGTCCCGGGACTCGGCGATGACACCCGTCCCCGTCCAGAGGCGACCGCCATCCGACGCGATCAGGTGGTTCCAGCCGACTGCGATGAGTTCGCCCTCACGGCGACCCCCGCCGACTCCGCCATCACATTGCCCCCGGTCGAGACCATCTGCGCCGCGTAACCGCCCATCCGTCTCCGCGAGCCGTTCGCACCCTCCCCCGAGCGGTACGACGGCCCGCGCTGGCAAGCGGATCCGGCAGGGTCTGGCGGATCAGGACCAAGCAACCGGGTGACCGGATTGGTGCTGATCCGCCAATCTGTGCGCGAAATAGATTCTTCTCGTAGTGTAGTCGGCCGACGCGGTATGCACCGTTCCCGCATGTTCGCAAAGGGGGGCCTTCGACGGAATCCGCGGAACCCGCCGCCACGCCGTGCATTCGGCGCTGAACAAGAGATGGCAAATGCTGCGAAATGCGCCACTTCGCTCCAAACTCATCGTCACCCTCGTCGGCCCGCTGCTCGCCCTCATGGTCCTTGCCGCCGTCGTCATCCGCTCCAGCCTCGTCGAGAGCGACAAGGCCGCGCGGGTCAACGAACGCGCCCGTTTCGCGGGCAAGCTCGCGCCGCTGATCCACGAACTCCAAGCTGAGCGGAGCCTCTCGTCGAGCTACGTGGCCGGCGGGCGCAGCGCCTCGCCGGCGCAGCTCGACCGGGAGCGCCGCGCCGTGGACCAGGTCGCCGCGACCTACCGCGCCGCGGCCGCCCGGCTGGACCTGGGTGGCGACCCGGCGCTCAGGGAACGCGTCGGCTACGGCCTGCGGGAGCTCAACAAGCTGCAGACCCAGCGCGCCGCCATCGACGCCGGCCCGATCCACCGGAACGAGGCGGTGGAGCCCGAGATCGAGGAGGGCGAGATCGAGGGCGAGCTCGACGTCAACGAGAACCACGGCCCCATCCAGGATCCCCCGGAAGCGATCGAGCAGTACACCGACACCATCAACGACCTGCTCGATATCAATACCGAGATCGCGCCGGGCAGCAACAACGAGCGCCTTATCGAGGCCGTGCGCGCATCGGTGGCGCTGGGGCGGGCCAAGGAATTCGCCGACCACCAGCGCGGGCTGCTGGCCGACGTCTTCTCCAGGCACGCGTTTGCAAAAGGGCAGTACGGCAAGCTGACCTCCCTGGCGGCCGTCGAGGTCATCTACGTGGCGCAGTTCGAGAGCGCCGCCACGCCCCAGCAGCTCGAAATCTACCGGCGGGCGGTCCAGGGCCCCGAGATCGAGCGCGTCGAACACATGCGCCACGGGGCGGTCGAGACCGGCGGCCAGGGTCCCGTGCCGGGCGACGCGACCACCTGGTTCCAGGCGAGCAGCGTCGAGCTGGACCGGCTCCGCGGCGTCGAGCAGCGTCTCAGCACCGACGTCGTGGCCACCAGCGCCTCCATGAAGTCCGCCGCCGACCATCGCGCCCTGCTCTGCACCCTGCTGCTGCTCGCCGCGCTGGTGCTGGCCGTGAGCGTGTCGCTGGCGACGGCGGGGTCGCTGATCCGCCGCCTGGGTCGCCTCAAGGACGTGGCCCACGACGTCGCCGAGCGCAAGCTGCCGGGAGTGGTGAGCCGCTTGCGCGAAGGCGACAGCGTCGACCTGAACGCGGAGTCGGCGACCCCGATCGAGGCCCACGCCAGGGACGAGATCGGCCAGCTCGGCGAGGCCTTCAGTTTCGTCCACCAGGTCGCGGTGCAGGTCGCCGGCAGGGAGGCGGCCCTGCGCCGCAGCGTCGGCGATATGTTCCTGAACCTGGCGCGGCGCTCACAGAGCCTGGTCGAGCGGCAGCTCGAGCTGATCGGCGACCTCGGGGCGCGCAACATCCGCGAGGCCATGGTGGAGCTGTCGGAGCTCGACCACCTCGCCGGCCGGATGCGGCGCAACGCCGAGAACCTGATCGTGCTCTCCGGTGCCGAGCCGGCGCGACGATGGCGCGGCCCAGTCGGCGTCGGCGACGTGGTCATGGCAGCGGTCGACGAGGTCAGGGAGCACGGGCGTGTTGCCACCATGCCGATCCAGACGACGCTGGTGGCCGGCCACGCCGCTTCCGATGTGGTCCGCCTGCTGGCGGAGCTGCTGGAGAACGCCCTGTCCTTCTCGGCGCCGGACACCAAGGCCCTGGTCGCGGGCCAGGCGCTGCCGACGACCTACCTGCTCGAGATCGAGGACCAGGGCATCGGCATGAGCGACGAGCAGTTCGCCGACGTCAATTCCCGGCTGTCCGGGCCGCCGGAGGACGTCGACCTTGCGCACGCGAAGATGCTCGGTTTCTTCGTGGTGGGCCAGCTCGCCGCGCGCCACGGGATCAAGGTCCAGCTCCGCCGTTCCCGTCACGGTGGCGTGGCCGCGCTGGTGCTGCTGCCCGCCAGCCTGATCGTGCAGTCCGAGGCCCTGCCGCAGACCGGGTCGCCCGTGGTGGCACCGGACGGCGGCAGGATGGCACAGCGGAGCTGGGGCGGGTATCGCTGAGGCTGAGGCGCTGGCTCAGCGCAGGTCCAGCACGGCGGTCTGGAGGCTGCTCCGGTCGACCACCAGCGCCTGGTGGTTGACCAGAGTCCTCCAGGCCGGCCGGTCGCTCCAGCAGCCCGAAGAGCTCACCACCACGGAGCCGGCGGCGACCTTGTAGCCGAGGGTGTAGTACTCGGGGTCCCCGCGGCGGATGACCGCTTCGACGCTGTAGTCGCAGACCGCGTAGAGGCGCCGCTCGGTGAGCAGGACGAAGTTCAGGGCGTTGTACCGGAACTCCCCGCGGAGCCGCTCCAGCAGCGGCGGCAGCGCCCGCTCGACGTCGCCGGTCCGCTCCACGGCCGCCAGCAGGAGGTGGAAGTAGCGCTCGGAGTCGGTGGTGCCCCGCAGGCTGTGGCGGACCTCCGGGTCGAGCAGGTCCTCGAGCTCCGGGATCGGCCGGATCCAGCCGTTGTGCGCGAAGGCCAGCCGTCCGGCCGTGAACGGGTGCGTGTTCTCCAGAGCGATGCTCAGGCCCGGGCTGGCCCTGCGCAGGTGCAGCACCATGGCCCGGGTCTCGGTCGTCCTCGAGAGCTTGTCGAGCAGGTCGCTGGCGTGTGCCGCCTCCACGTCCTTGGCGACGTTCAGCTCGCCGTCATCCTCGTACCAGGACATGCCCCACCCGTCGCCGTGCTTCTGGGAGAGCGACACGAACGACGTCAGGTCGTCGCCGACCAGCTCCTGCGGAGTGGTTGGGGGCATGGATGCAAAGGCCAGGAGCCGGCACATGTGGTAGTTCCTCCAGATGGGACCGGTATGGGGGAAAATGCTGCCGAAGACCACAAACGCTTCGAGTCAACGATCAGCAAGTGAAACGTAGTGCCGGCCCCTCTCGTATGTCAAAAATGCGACGGCCCGCCCGAGCCCGTGGCCGGGCCGACCAGCCGATGGCAACGGTCTGACCGGCGGGAACCGCCCGCAAACGCTTGCGGCCGGTGTTGGACGTCAGCCGAGCAGGCGCCGCGGCGGGAGACCGCCGAGGATGCGGCACTCGCGGGCGAGGTGCGCCTGGTCGGCGTAGCCGGCGTCGGCGGCTAGCTGGGCCAGCCCGCTGTGGCCGCGCGCCGCCGGCGACCGCGCCATCGCGAGGAAGCGCTGGAAGCGGAGCACGCGGTCGAGCGTCTTCGGCCCGTAGCCGAAGGCGCTGAGGCAGTGGCGGTGGAGCTGGCGCTCGCTGGTGCCGAGCGCGGCGGCGAGCTTGGCGACCACCGGGGTTGCGGGCCCGGCGCGCAGCTCAGCCACCACCGCCTCGGCGAGCGGGTCGACCGGCGTCGCGGCGGGGAGGCGCTCGACCAGCTCGCGTTCGAGCACCCGCATGGCGGCGTCGGGGCCGGCCGCGTCGCTCAGACGCTCCGCCAGACGCTCGGTGGCACGTCCCCAGATCAAGTCGAGGTCGACGCGGTCGTCGATCAGCTCGGCCGCGGGCAGCCCGAGCATGGTGGGCGCCAGGCCTGGCCGGAAGCGGATGCCGACCACCAGCGAGCCGGGAGCCAGCGGGGCCAGCACCGGGCCGGTGTCCGGGCCGGCGACGTGCAGGCCGGCCTCCATCCAGACGATGTCCACGCAGCCGTCCGGAACGATCCGGTGGACCAGCGGAGCGGTGCCGGGGCCGATCCGCTGCACCCAGACGCAGGCGACGTGACGATCGAGCGCCGCCGCCGGGGCGCGCTCCCGATAGTCGTTCCTGGGAATCATGTTTGAACTATCAGCTATGTCTGACATGGGCGTAGTCTTCGACGGATCGAACCGGCATGGCCATGGACAGGGTAGGGGGACCGATGGACAGAGTGGGAGCGCCACATCCTCGCCCGAGCCGCCGTCGGCCAGGTGCGAATCTCCCCGCGCTGACCGGATGCCCGGAGGCGGTTGGCCGCGGGCCCTCAGCAGAGCTGAATCGTGCGGATCTCCCAGGGACGAAGGTCGAGGTGGAGCGTGCCGCCGGCGGTGGGCAGGGATGGGCCCGCGCGGCCGAGGAGGTCGCAGGCGCGGGCACGGCCGAACGGGCCGCTGATGGTGGCGGTGCCAGGGCCGGGGTGCTCGCGGACCACCCGCAGCTCCAGCCAGCCTCCGCGGCGGCGCAACGACGACAGGACCGTGCCGCCGTCGGAGGCGATCCGCAGCCCGGCGGCCGCATTCAGCGGCCCCTCCGGCCCTCGGCCCTGGGCGGCGACGAGGTCGTGCCGGTACCGCTCCGCCTGCGCCACGACCCCGGCGTCGGCCCAGGTGCCCTGGAAGGGCAGCACCGCCATGGTGGCCGAGACGGGCCCGATGCCCTGCGCGCCGGGGATCTCGACCTCCGGGCCGGCCGGCTCCACCCTGTAGGGGTTGGTGTTACGGCTGATGAGCCCCACCGACCGGAGCAGGGTGAGGGCCAGCTCGCTCCCCCCATGGACCAGCTCGTACTCGGTCACGTGATCGAGCAGCACGGCGGCGCCGCCGGCAGCCACGAAGCCGCGCGCGGGGAAGGTTGGCAGCGGCACCTCGCCGCGCCCACCCTCGGCGACCAGGCCCCGCTCCACCACCGCGAACTGGCCCTCGGCCGCCGACGCGCGGGCGGCGGTGGCCAGCGGCACGTGCAGGCGCACCCGGTGCTGGGCGCAGGGGTTGTCGAACGATATCCGCAGCCGGACGAACGGCTCGCCCGCCCGCAGCTCCACCGTGGTGGTCACCGGCACCTCCACCAGCTCGGCGGAGCGCGCCGCGCCGCCGGGGCCGTCCAGACCCCGCGGCCAGCGGTAGGTGCGGACCACCGCGACAGCGGTGCGAAGCGGTCCGGTGGCCGTCGGGGTCACCGCGACCGTCTCGGGCTCGGCGACCTCCAGGTCGGTCGCTGGCGGGGCGTAGGTGTAGCTGTCGCCGGCGTCGCCGCCGTCCACCAGCCCGGCGACCCCGTCGAGGATCGCGCCGCCGCCGCTGATGCGCAGGCGCCCGTCCGGCCGGACCTGGACCTCCACCAGACCGTTGGCGATGCGGGGGCCCTCCAGCGTGACCGCGCCCGTGGCCGGTGGCTCGCCGCGACCGGGCCGGGGCAGGGCCGCGGTCCAGCCGAGCGGCGGGAGCGGCACGCTGGCGACCAGCCGGCGCCGCGGTGGCAGCTCGGTCTCCAGGCGCGTCGGCTCTGGAAGCGCCTGGAAGCCGTACCGGACGGGGACGCGGCGGCTGAGCTCCTGGGTGGCCAGCAGTCGCCCGTCCGGCAGCTCCAGGGCGACCTCGTCCCAGTCGTCGGGGACCTCGAGGTCGAGCTCGACCAGACCCTCGCGGGCCTCCGGCGTGGGGCTCAGGACCGCCACCGCGGCGGCCGGCACCCGCAGGGCGACCTCCGCCACGGCCCGGTCGCGCAGGCCGGAGCCGATCTGCTCCGCCTCGGCCAGCCGTGCGGCGACCTGCTGCGCTACGGGGTCCGCGCCACAGCCGGTGATGGAGTCGTGCCCGGAGCTGTCGATCACCTTGTTCCATCCCAGCTCGAGGAAGCGCGCGGGCCAGTCGCGGCAGTGGAGCGCGTGGAGCGGCTCGGCGTAGCGCTCCAGGAGCCGCTCGGCGCGGCCGAGCGCGGCCTTCAGCTCGATCCTGGCCGACAGCACACCCATCAGCACGTTGGCTCGAGCGCTGGAGCGCAGCTCGCCCCGCCACGACGGCAGGCCGTCGAGCTGGCCGCCGACCTCGCCGATGTAGCTCGCCAGCGTGTCGGTCCTGATCCGGTACCGGTCCTGGGCCGCGTTGATGGCGGCGAGCACGTCCATCAGGTCCGAGCGCGGCCGCGAGTGGTCCTCGCCGTACATGGCCAGCAGGCCTTCCCCATCGGCGAGATATGGCCGCATGCGCTCGTCGAGCTGCCGCACCCGGTCGGTCAGGCGCTCCGGCAGCTCCAGCAGCAGCGCGGCGTTCTGGTAGCCCTGCGCCAGGTACTCAGCGCGGACGGTGGAGCCGTCCGGCGCCGACCACAGGAAGGCGTGGTAGGCCACGGCCGAGGGCACGCCGCGCCACACGACCGCGTGCTCGAAGCCCGCGCGGCGCAAGATCTGCGGCATCTGGGCCGCGTGGCCGAACTCGTCGGGCAGGTAGCCGACCCGCATCGCCCCGCCGAGGCGCGCGGCCGTGGCGAGACCGCGCTCCAGGTTGCGCACCAGGGTCTCGCCCGAGACAAGGAACTCGTCGGAAAGGATCTGCCAGGGGCCGATGGCCAGCTGGCCCGCCTCGACCAGGGCGCGGACGCGATGCGCCGCTTCCGGCCGGATCTCCAGGTAGTCCTCGATGGCGGCCATCTGCCCGTCCATGGTGAACCGGTAGGCGGGGTCGGCCTCGGCACGTTCGAGCACGTGGTCGAGCAGGTCCACCAGGCGCATGCGGAACCGCTGGAAGGGCTCGTACCACTCGCGGTCCCAGTGCGTGTGCGGGACCAGGTGGACGATGCGGGAGGGGCTCGTCGAGGCCGGCTCGGCTGAGTGGCTGGGAGCGCGCATGTTCCGATGATAGGTACCGCTGATAGGTACCGCCGCGCCCAAGTGGGAACACAAGGGCGGTCTACACCCACCGGTACCGCATCGGCGCAAATTACCTGCAACTTCCCGTCAACACGCCGAAAACGCCCGTGCACAGCTACAACAAGGACGGGCAGATGCGCTACCGCCACAACGGCGACCAGCCCGTGTACGCGCCCAACAGTTTCCATGGACCGGTGGCGGACCCGCAGCGCTTCGGCGAGCCGGCGGGCTGGGAAGTGAGCGGCGAGATCATCCGCAGCGCCTACCAGCCGCACCGCGGGCCTCGGCAACGGCCACGCCGGATAGCTCCACCGAGCGGGGGGGAGGGCCCGGCGGGACACCCCGTCGGGCCCTCGCATCTGCCAAGCTGCCACTACGAGGAGGTCGCCGATGAGTGCTGGGGCAGGAGCCGACGACGGCTTCGGGGCGAGCATGCGAGCCCATCTGGAGCGGGTCGAGAAGCACAACGCGGCCGTGCTCGACGAGGTCGCCGACCGCGCGCTCGAGGTCATCCGCGGCGGAGGCGTGCTGCTGGCGGCCGGCACCGGGCACTCGCTGGCGCTGGTGATGGAGACCTTCTACAGGGCCGGAGGGCTGGCCTGCGTCAAGCCCGTGTTCCACCCTGGCCTGCTGCCGCTGTCGGGCGGGTTCGCCTCCAGCCTGCTGGAGCGCACCAAGGGGCTCGCCGCCGTGCTGGCCGCGCAGGCCGACGCCCGACCCGGGGAGCTGGCCTTCGTCTTCTCCAGCTCGGGCGTCAACCCGGTGCCGGTCGAGCTGGCGCAGTGCCTGCGTGAGGGTGGCGTGGGCGTCGTGGCGGTCACCTCGATCCCGCACCTGCGCCAGGCACCCGCCAGGGCCGGGGTCAAGCTCGACGAGGTCGCCGACCTGGTGATCGACACCCTCGTGCCGCCGGGCGACGCCGCCTACCGCCGCGACGGCGCCTCGACCGCGCCGCTGTCGTCGCTGGCCTCGGTCTACGTGTGGAACCTGGTCCTGGCTCGCCTCGTCGACCGAGCCGCCACCGCTGGCGTCGACCTCCCCCTCTGGCGCAGCGCCAACACCCCCGGCGGCGACGCCCGCAACACCACCCTCGCCGACCGCTACCGCCCCCGCATCCCGACGCTGTGAGCCAGCGACCCAGAGGATGAGCGGGCTGCCGGCGTCCGGTGGTTAGAGGTACGTGCCGCCGAACGAACGGTCCTCTTCGCCGGGGCGGGCGGGCCCGCCGGGAGCCTGGCCGGGCAGGCCCCGGCCGCGCATCTCGGCGAGCTGGTTGCGCGCGGCCATCTGCTGGGCGAACAGGGTGGCCTGGATCCCGTGGAAGAGGCCTTCGAGCCAGCCGACGAGCTGGGCCTGGGCGACCCGCAGCTCGGCCTCGCTCGGCGTCTCCTGCTCCAGCGGCAGCGTGATCCGGTCCAGCTCGGCCGCAAGGTCGGGCGAGAGGCTGCCGGCCAGCTCCTGGATCGAGATGTCGAGGATCTCACGCAGGCGGGTCCGCCCGGCCTCGTCGAGCGGCGCGTGCCGGACCTCTTCGAGGAGCTGGCGGACCATGGAGCCGATGCGCATGACCTTGGCCGGGCTGGAGACCGTCTCGGTCTCCGCCGGCTGAGCCGGCTGCGCCAACTGAGCGGGCTGCTGCTCTCCCGCGGGCCGCCGCGGCACCATGATGATCTCGGGCTGTCGCTGCTGGGATTGGTCTTCGGACATGCGCCCATCTTGCCACAGTGGCCGCGCGGCTCGTTCGCGGATCCCGGCGGGTCACGCCACGGTGGTGGTCGGCTGGTGGCGCACGGGGAAGTTGACCGAGTTGGCGATGAAGCACAGCTCGTGGGCTCGACCGTGGAGACCGGCGGCCTTGTCGGCCATGTCTTCGCTGGCGACGGTCACGACCGGCCGCAGGATGACCTCGGTGAAGTGGCCGCCGCCGTCGCTGCGCTCCACCATGGTGCCCTCGGCCACGTCGACGTAGACGACCACGATCACGCCGGCCACCGCCGCCAGGTGCAGGTACCACAGCATGTGGCACTGGGAGAGCGCGGCGACCAGCAGCTCCTCGGGGTTCCAGCGCTCCGGGACGCCGCGAAAGGCGGGGTCGGAGGAGCCCGGGATCGATGGCTTGTCCTGGCCACGGACCTCGTTGGTCCGGTCGTAGGCGCGGTGGCTCGAGGTCCCCTGCCCCCGGTTGCCGGTCCAGGCGACCTCGACCTGGTAGTTGTGGGTTCGCTCCATGGCTCGCTCCGTGGTCGCGCCGCTTCCTCCGGGTCATATCGTACGGCCGGTGACCGGCCGAATCGTACGGCCGGCGACCAGCCGACACTGGGCAAGGGATTGACGATCGGTATGAATTCCGCCTAACTTTGCGTGGCCCCGCGCGGCGCGTGAACACCGGAGAGCCCGCGCCACGCGGTCAGGCCTGGCCCGTGCGGACGGGGAGGACTGATGGCGGACCACGTAGCGGTCGTGACCGAGGGCGGGCGCGGCATTTGCGTGGCCATCGCCCGCCGGCCCGGCCGCGCACGGCCCACCGCGCGCTTGGATACCTCGTTCCTCCCCGCATGGCCCCAAGCGCATCAGCGAAACGTGATGGCGCCAGCGCCCTGGTCGCTGCACTTGGCGGACAGCCGCGGCCGGGTGGGGCAGGCGGCCGCCCTTGGTCCGGAGGGCGGCCGCCTCGCCCCGTTGCCGCAGCGGCCGGGCGGGCCGGCCGGCAGGGCTCGGAGCGGGCGGAGACAGTGACACGAGGCACCACCGGCTACGAGCAGCACGACGCATGGCGGGAGGCCATCTGGAGGCACGTCCGCAACCCCGACCGGCCGGGCTCGGCGGCGTACTGGGCGCCCGGGCTGGAGACGGCGTCCCGGGACGAGCTGCGTCAGATCCAGAGCGAGAAGCTGCCGGCCGCGGTCCGTTTCGCCCACGCCCGCATCCCCTTCTACCGCCGGCGCTTCGAACAGGTCGGGCTGGAGCCCGGCGACGTCCGCTCGCTGGACGACCTGCGCCGCATCCCCATCACGACCAGGCAGGAGATGGCCGCCGACCTGGAGTCGAGCCCCCCATGGGGGACCTACACCTCGGTGGACGACCGCCTGTGGCGCGAGCGTGGCTGGCAGACGTTCATGTCATCGGGCACCACCGGCCGGGCGCGGGTCTTCCGCTACACGAGCTTCGACCGGACCGTGTGGTCGTGGCTGGACGCGCGGGCCCTCTGGGCGATGGGGCTGCGGCCCGGCCGCGACAGCGCCATGCTGGCGTTCGGCTACGGACCGCACGTCTGGCTCTGGGGCGTCCACTACGCGCTGAACCTGATGGGCATCCCGATCCTGACCGCCGGTGGTCTCGACACGCGGGCGCGGGCCCGCCAGATCGGCGACCTGCGCCCGACCGTCCTCGCCTGCACGCCCTCGTACGCCCTGTACCTGGCGGCCGTCATGCGGGAACTGGAGCTGGACCCGCGCTCCAGCTCGGTCCGCGTGCTGTTCTGCGCCGGCGAGCCGGGTATCAGCGTGCCGTCGACCAGGCAGCGCCTGGAGGAGACCTGGGGGGCCGACCTCCACGAGTTCTACGGCTGCACCGAGGCGGCGCCGACCGCCGGCGCCCACACCTGCGAGGCGGTCGCGGCCGCCAAGGACGAGCAGCCGAGCATGCACGTGATGGACGACACCCATCTCTGGGAGGTGGTCGACCCGGTCACCCTCGAGCCGGTGCCGGACGGGCGGCCAGGGCTGTCGGTGGTCACCAACCTGTGCTCCGAGGCCTCCCCGCAGCTCCGCTTCCTGGTCGGCGATATGACCCGCCTGACCCGCGAGCCGTGCGCCTGCGGGCGCACCTCGACCAGGGCCCTCGGCGGCTTCGCCGGTCGCGCCGACGACATGCTGAACGTGCGTGGCGTGACCCTGTTCCCCAGCGCGCTGGAGGACGCCGTCCGGCGCGTGCACGAGGTCGGCGAGGAGTTCGAGATCGTGCTCACCACCGAGCGCGAGATGGACGTGCTCACCCTGCGGGTCGAGTGCCGCCAGGGCGTCCCTCCCGGCGACCACGAGATCGTGGCCAAGCGCGTGGAGAGCGAGGTCGTCTCGCGCTGCGAGCTGCGGCCGGTCATCGAGGTCCTGGAGCACGGCATCCTGGAGCGGACCCAGCAGAAGGCACGGCGCGTGCGAGACCTGCGGCAGTCGAGGCCGAGTCCACCGTGACCCCTGGCTCGGCGACGGCTGCCGCGGCGGCCGGGCCCGGCAGCGCCGCTCGAGCCCGGCCGGTCAGCTTCCGGCCGCAGGCGCTGCTGCTGACCGTGCTCGGCCGCCACCTGCTGGACCGCGAGGGCCTGGCGGTGGGCGCCGGCACCTTCATCGCGGTGCTGGAGCGCCTGGGCGTCTCCGAGCAGGCCGCGCGGTCGACGCTCACCCGCATGGTCCGCCGCGGCCTGCTCGACCGGCAGCAGCACGGCCGCCGCGCCTACTTCACGCTGACGGGCGACTCGCGCGCGCTGCTCCTGGAGGGGCGCGAGCGCATCTTCGCGCCGGCGCCGGTCCGCCAGCACTGGGACGGCAGGTGGACGCTGCTGTCGTTCTCGATCCCCGAGTCCCGCCGCGACGAGCGGCACCGGCTGCGGGCCCGGCTGGCTTGGAACGGCTTCGGCCTGCTGCGTGACGGCCTGTGGCTGGCGCCAGGCAGGGCCGAGGTGGGGCGGCTGATCGCCGACCTGGGCCTGGAGAAGCACGTGGACGTCTTCGCCGCCCGCGCGCTGGCGCCGACCGACGTCGCCGAGCTGGTCGAGCGGGCCTGGGACCTCGACGACCTGCGCGGCCGCTATGGCGCCTTCACGGCCCGCTGGCGCGCCCACCAGGTCCCGGCGCTCGCCTGCGACCTGGCCACGCAGATCTCGCTGATCACCGAGTGGCGGCACATCCTCCGCGAGGACCCGCTGCTGCCCGCCGACTACCTGCCGGCGGACTGGCCGGCGCTGGAGGCCGCGCGCCTGTTCCACCGGCTGCACGACCGCTACAGCCCCGGCGCCGCCAGCACCTTCGCGAGCCTGCTCGACGCGGTCGTGCCCGGCGAGTGAGCCCCGCGCCGGCCGGCCCGGGCGACCGCGGCGCAGCCGCCCCGATCGCCGCTCGACACCCGGACGTCTACATCCTGCACAGGATTTGGCGCAACAATCGGAGGACTGTCCAGTCTTCGGGGGAATGAATGGACAGGTAGCACACAAAGCTCGGACACTTTGGACATACGGCAGCACTGATCCCCCAACGGCGGGGGAGGGAGGTTCCGATGGGCGTCTTCGAGCGGATGGCCGAGCACGGCCACGAGCAGGTGGTGTTCTGCTACGACCGCACCACCGGCATGAAAGCGATCATCGCCATCCACGACACCACCCTCGGCCCCGCCCGCGGCGGCACGCGCTTCAAGGCCTACCAGAGCGAGGACGAGGCGCTCGAGGACGTGCTGCGCCTGTCGAGTGGCATGACCTACAAGTTCGCCTACACGGACATACCTCGCGGTGGCGGCAAGGCGGTGGTCCTGGACGATCCTTCCGTGGCCACTGACAAGCCGACTCTCCTGCGGGTCTTCGGCCGCTTCGTACAGCTGCTCGCCGGGCGCTTCGGCACCGGCCCTGACCTCGGCACCTCCAGCCGCGACATGGTCCACCTCGCCGCCGAGACCGACTACGTCTGGGCGCTGGACGAGACCCACGGTGGTACCGGCGACTCGACCCCGCTGACGGCCGAGGGCGTGCTCGCCGGCATCCAGGTGGCGCTCGGCCACGTGACCGGCACGCCCGACCTGGACGGCCGGCGCGTGGCCGTTCAGGGGCTGGGCGGGGTCGGCGCCCATCTCGCGCAGCTCCTGGTGCGGGGCGGCGCCATCGTGACCGGCGCGGACGCGGACCCCGCCAGGGCCAAGGAGATCGCCGGCGAGCTGGGCATCACCGTCGAGGACCCGGAACGGCTGTTCGACGTGGAGTGCGACGTCTTCAGCCCCAACGCGGTCGGCGGGGTGCTCAACGAGCACACCATCCCGCGGCTGCGCTGCCGGATCGTCGCCGGTGGGGCCAACAACCAGCTCGCCACGCCGCAGGACGGCCGCAGGTTGTTCGAGCGGGGGATCCTCTACGCTCCGGACTTCGTGATCAACTCGGCGGCGCCGTACGCGGTGATCGGCGCCGGCGAGCTCGGCTACTCGCCGGAGCGGCTGGCCGCCAGCGTCCACGGCGTGGCCGAGGCGCTCGGGGTGATCTTCCGGAGGGCGCAGGCGGAGAGCCGGCCGAGCGCGGAGGTCGCCGACCGCATCGCGGAGGAGCGGATCGCGGCCGCGGCCGGGCTGCGCGCCATGTCCGAGGGCACCGGAGCCCGCCCCAGGGGCCGGTAGCCCCGCCAAGCCGGGGTGGCGTCGCCTCGCGGGAGGCGACGCCGGGCGCGCTGAGCGCCTCGGGCTTGTCCATCTCGCCGCCCCGCCCGGGCGGGCGCCGCTTGGCGAGGCGTGGAACACTCTGACCTGGTTTCCATTCGAGAAGGGGTCAGTTTTGGACGACCAGGAGATCGTGGCCCGGATCAACCGGCTGGTGGACGAGGAGCACGAGCTGGAGAAGACCCACGTCGGCAAGGGCCTCTCGCCGACCGAGACCGAGCGGCTCCGGTCCGTCGAGGTGCAGCTGGACCAGTGCTGGGACCTGCTCCGCCAGCGGCGGGCCCGCCGCGAGTACGGCCAGGACCCGGACGAGGCCATCGTCCGCGACCCGAACACGGTCGAGCGCTACCAGCAGTGACGGGGCTCCGGGCCCCCGCGGTCCCGCCGGGGCTGGGCCCGCGGTAGCGAGCACGGGGGAATCGGCGCGGATGGGCTGAGGTTGCCCACATGACAGGCAACGTCCGACCCGGAGGCAGCCCGAGCCGTGACCGATCAGCAGCGTTCCGTCGGGGCGAACGAGCCGGCCGGCACACCGGTGCTGCGCAACGGGCGCAGGGCGCGCTGGCTCCACACGCTCGTCTATCTGAGCACGCTGTTCCTGGCCTACACCGGGATCGCGGTGCTGCTCGAAGCCCATCCGGGCCTATCGCGGCCACTCGGGGGCCACGTTCCGACGGCCTCCTGGCACCGCCTGGTGGGCTACGGCCTGCTCATCGTCGCGGTCCTGGTCGCGGCCGTCTGGTGGCGGGCGGCCGGCCGCTTCGTGGCCAACTCGGTCCGCTTCAGCCGGCTCGACCTGCGCTGGCTCGCGGGGTACCCGCGCATGGCGCTGGCGCCGGGCTGGTCAGAGCCGGCCTCGCACCGCGGCCACTTCGATCCGGGGCAGCGCGTGTTCAACCTGCTGCTGGTGCTCGCCTTCCTGGTGCTGGGCGTCACCGGGGTCGTGATGGGCATGCCCGAGCGGTTCGTGCCGTCGGTGTTCGGCTGGAGCCTGCGGATCCACGAGCTCGCCACCTGGGTGCTGATCGGCCTGGTCGCGGGCCACCTGCTGCTGGCATCCGGCCTGCTGCCGGGCTACCGCGGCGTGTGGCGGGCGATGCATCTCGGCGGCCGCGTGCCCGCCGCCACCGCGAGGCGTCTGTGGCCGCTCTGGTCGACGGCGCCGCGGCGGCGGCGGGCGCCGGCCCGGAACGCTGGTGGCGCGCGCCAGCCCTCGACCGACCAGCTCGAGGAGCGCGGCGCGCGCCGCCAGCAATAGCGCGGCGTCAGTCGGCCAGGCGACCGTAGGCGCGCAGGCGCAGCAGCATCTCCACGGTGATCGCGCCGCGCCACTCGGGCTCGACCACCGGGGTCCAGACCGGCCAGTTGAAGGTCCAGCCGCCGTCGGCCCGCTGCGCGGCCACCAGCGCGTCGAGGTGGGCATCGATCGCGTCGTCGGCGAACAGCCCGCGTGCCAGGCTGGAGGGCTGGGGCGCGAAGTCGAGCGGGCCGTGGACCTCGCCGGGCGCCGCCGGATCGAGTTCCACCAGCCCCTGCTCCAGGACCTTCGGCCCGACCTCGGCGAAGGAGCGCTCGGCGCGGGCCCGGTCGGGGACGTGGTCGAGGAACGAGACCACCGATCGCATCTGGTAGGCGTCGGGGCGGTCGAGGCGGCCGGTCTGGTGCCAGCAGAACTCGGTGGCCGGCCCCAGCCACGGGTGCTGGACGCCGCGAGCCAGCAGCAGCCCGACGATCGAGGCGGTGGGGAGCAGGTTGCCCGGCGGCTGGTCGTCCTGGGGCTGCCACCACGGCGCGCGGGGATAGGCTCGCACGCCGGGCAGCACGACCGGCAGGCCGCCGTCGGGGGCGGCGATGCCGGCGAGGTAGTCGCAGGCCTGGCCGACCATCGGGTCGTCGAAGGCGCCGGCCTCGTCGAGCACCCGCAGCGCCACATCGGCGGTCGCGGGCTGGCTCACCGGCCCCCGGAAGTCGGGCTCCAGCGCGTTGCCGAAGCCGCCGTCGGCGTTCTGGTAGGGACGCAGCGCGGCCACCACTGGCTCGGGGGCGCCGCCACGGAACAGGTGCGCGAAGCGGAGACGGTCGATGAGCCGCGCGTTCAGCCAGGTGAACCGCTCGGCCGCCGCCAGCGCGCTGGCAGTGAGCATCTTGGACATGGCCGCAGCCTAGCCCGGCCCGGCCGCGCGGTCTTGAACGGATCGGACATCGACCGGCGACCGCGGCCAGCGCGACCGCCGTCGTGCGGGGGAGCCTGGAGGCTACATGGCTCGTGGATCTCTGGTGGCGCGACCCGACCGCCCGCCCCGCGACATCCACATCGGGGCCACGAGCGCCACCAGCGCGACCGCGACGCCGACCTGGAGAATGTGGCGGATCCAGTCGAATCCGCCCGTGTGCCGCACCCCGATGGCCGCTGCGATGAAGTTGCCGATCAGCGCGCCCAGGATTCCGAGAATCACGGTGAGCCACAGCGGGATGCTCTGCCTGCCAGGCACGATCGCCTTGGCGATCAGGCCGATGACGAGCCCCGCAACGACGATCCAGATGGCCTGAAACACGTTTCCCCTCCCCCTGACAGAGCCTCCGCCTGAACCGCAAGCGTAACTGCCCTGTCACTGGCTTGCATCGGTCGCCCTGCGGGTTCCTGGAGGCTTGGCGGAGACACTCGGCGGCCCTACGCGCCTGCTACGCTATGTGGTCACCTCGCGCGCTGGGTGGCAAGCAAGCGGACCAACGTCCGACATGGGGTCACCATGACGACGGAATCTCATTTCGCTCATTTCCTCGACCGGATGGACGCGCTCGTGGCGGCCAAGGACGATCCGCACGTGATCGCCGACGAGACGGGCCACCTGCTCGCCGAGCTGCTCGAATATCCGGCGTTCCTTCCGGACCGCTTCCGCGAGCCGGCGGCCGGGCACTATCGCCAGCACCTGGTCCACGTCCACCCGCGGGGCAGCTACTCGGTCGTCTCGCTGGTGTGGAAGCCCGGGCAGGCCACGCCCATCCACGACCATCGCTGCTGGTGCGTGGTGGGCGTGCTGCGCGGCCGGGAGCTGGAGACCCGCTACCACCTGTACCGGCTCCAGGACGTGTCGTTCCTGGTGCCGGACGGCGAGTCGGTGTACGCGCCGGGCCAGGTCTGCCGCCTGGTCCCGCCGGACGAGGACATCCATCGCGTGGCCAACGCCGGCGCCGAGGGACTGTCGATCTCCATCCACGTCTACGGCACCGACATCGGGCTGCAGCACACCAGCATCAACCACGTCTTCGACCACCCGGTCATGGAGGCGGTGCCGGACGGGGCGCGCCGGGTCTCCTGGCGGGAGGCGGTCGGGCGGTAGCATGGCCGCCAGTGGAAGCGGATATGCCCGGAGCCGGCCAGGCCGACGTGAGGGATCCGTGGCGCGACCTGGCGGTTGAGGCCGTCTCCGTTGGAGGGCGCAGGCTGCGGGTCGTCCACCCGCGCGACAGCGAGGCGCTGCTGGACGAGGAGGCGTTCGAGCGGGAGGAGTTCCTGCCGTACTGGGCGCAGCTCTGGCCGAGCGCGATCGTGCTCGCCCGCGCCACCGCCCGGCTCCATCCCGCTGGCCGGCGCGTGCTCGAGCTGGGCTGCGGGCTCGGGCTGCCGAGCATCGCGGCGGCGCTGGAGGGCGCCAGCGTGCTGGCCACCGACTGGTCGCCCGACGCCGTGGCCTTCGCCGCCGCCAACGCCAGCCGCAACGGCGCCGCCCTGCGGACGGCGGTGCGCTCATGGACGGAGCCGGCGGCCCTGGTCGCCGAGGCGCCCTGGGACCTGGTGCTGGCAGCCGACGTGCTCTACGAGGCGCGAAACGTCGACCAGCTCCTGGAGCTGCTGCCCCGGCTGGTGGACGGCTCCGGCCAGGTCCTGATCGCCGACCCTGGCCGCCGGCCGGCCGAGCGGTTCCTGCGCGCGACGGCCGAGCCCGCCTCCGGCTGGCTGCGCCGCTCGGCTCCCGCGCGGTCGATGCCCGACGTCACCGTCCACCACCTGCGCCGGAGCGGCCACGCGCCTCAGGGACGGCCCGCCGGGGCGCCAACTCTGGGTTGGAGGGACCCCTCCGGTTGACCATCGAAGTCGAAGGGGACCGCGCCACGGGGCGCGACCCGGGTGCCGAACCAGTGCAGCAGCGGCGCGCCATGCGGCAGGCTGGTGGCGTCGTCCACGTCGCGGGTGACCACCACCTCGTAGATCGTGATCGGCCGCGGCTCCGCCGCGAAGCGGACCTCGGCGTCGCCGTGGGCGTCCGGCCTGGCGGCGCCGGCCAGCAGCCAGCCGCCGTAGTTCTGCAGGAACACCAGGTAGCGCTCCTGCCCGACGGTCGGCGGCAGGCCGTGGAAGGTCAGCACCGAGAGCCGGCCGCGGGGGCGGAACCGCAGCGCGCCGCTGATGCCCTGGGCACGCCCCGCCGCGGTCGGCGGCAGGATCCTGGTGACCGCGTCGGGCGCCCGCAGGACCGCGCGGGCGGCGTCGAGGTGGCGCTGCTGGTCGAAGGCGAAGCGTCCGCGCACGCCCAGGAACACCAGCAGGGCGAGGGTCAGCACCCCGGCGATGGCGATCAGGGGCACGGTTCGGCTCGGGCGTGCGGTGTGGATCAAGGAACGTCTGCTCCTTCGTGACGGAACGCTGGGCGCCGCGGAGGATCGGCCGGCGGCGCCGGTTCGGCGGCGGGCGCCCGCTGCGCGGCAGCCCGCTCGGCGCCAGCCCGCTCGGCGGCGCTGCACGCCAGGCCGAGGACCAGCAACTGGCAGACCAGCAGCCACTGGTTCTCGAAGGACTGCTTATTGGCCAGGTCGAAAGCGGCGAACAGCAGGCCCGACCCGAACACCAGGCTCGACACCGGGCGATCCAGGAGCCGGATCGCCAGCACGTAGCCGCCAGCGGTGAGGGCGAGCACCACCAGCGCCTGCAGGCCTCCCGGCATGAATTTCCATACCGACAGCGAGTCCTGGCGTGCGGGAAGGTCGAGGAAGAACCGCACCGTGCACCCGTAGAACCTGTTCGGGCTGGCCAGCACCCATGGTAGGCAGATCGCCGCGCCAAGGCCCGCCGCGGCGAGAGCGCGCCGCGGCCCGAAGCCTCGCCACAGCGCCCACAGCGGCAGGACCAGGACCACGTGCTGCTTGGTCGCCAGCGCCAGCCCCAGCGGCACCACCGCAAGCCAGGCGCGCCCCCACAGGGCCAGCGCGACCGCGGCCGCCAGGCAGCCGAGGACCATGCTCTCGTTCCACGATTGCTGCGCCACCCGCAGCGTCCCCGGCAGGCACAGGGCCATGACCGCCAGCGGCACGGCGAGCGTGGCCGGCCCGCCGGCGGGCCGGGGCGTCCGCCCCCCGGCCCGGTGGTGGACCGCCGCGACGAGCATGCCCACCCCGCCGAGCAGCACCGCCAGCTCGGCGTAGCGGACGTCGCCGAGCAGGACCCGCCCGGGCACCGCCGCCAGGAAGGTGAAGGGCAGGTAGTTGAAGCAGTCGTTCGTCTGGCCGGCCGGGACGCCGGAGAACGACAGCTCGTAGGGGTTCGCTCCGTGCAGCAGCGCCCGCGCCGACTGCTGCAGGATGATCCACACGTCGATCGCCGGGTGGCCGCTGGCCTGCACGATCAGCACGACGGCGGCCGCCATGGAGCCGAACGCCAGCGTGCCGAGCCTCCACCGCCAGCGCGCCACCAGCACCGCCGCGACCAGCACCACGCTCGCGAGCATGCCGAACGCGGTGGCCAGGTGGAACAGCCGGCCCAGCTCGACGTTGCCGATGGGTGGCCACCACACCTGGGGGATCAGGCCGATCAGCAGCGCCGCCACGATCGACGCCCTGGACGGCACCCGCGGCACCAGCCGCAGCGCGGTGAGCGTCGCCAGCACCAGGCAGCCGATGACGATGACCGAGATGTTCAGGTTCGTGTAGATGGTGGAGTAGCTGGTGGCCGCCGCGATCGAGGCCGCCACGACGAGCGCCGCGTCTCCGCTGTACCGTGAAACCAGAGCGCGTGAAGTTCGGATCTGCACGTGGATGAGGACTTTCGGCGGGTGTCGGCTGCCGGCGTATGCTAACAGCTCCTCCAGCCGACCCGCGCCCGCCGGCCACCCGGGACCGCCCCAGCGGTCCCGCCTGACCAGGAGCCGAGCGTGTGAAGAGCACGACCACCGGCGAGACCAGACAGCTCCCCGTGCAGCCGTCGCCGCCAGCCGAACCGCCCGCCAAGCGTCGCCTCGCGACCTGGTGGCTGGCCGCGCTGGTCACCGCCACGGTGGCCAGCCTGTGGATCACCTGGCCGCTGGCGCTGCACATGACGCAGCTCTGGTCGGTCATGCTGCCGGGCTCCGCGCAGCTGGGCGCCCCGCCGCGCGACGCCTTCGCCGGCACCGACGCCCTCCAGACGATGCACGTCAACCGCGTGGTCATCGACGACGTGCTGCACCTGCGCGAGCCGTTCCTCGACCCGGTCAGCGGCGCCGCCGGGCCGGAGCCGCTGCGCACCACCTCGCTGGACGTGCCGTGGACGCCGGTCATGGCGCTGATCCTGCCGTTCGCCGGGCTCGTCGCCGCCTACAACTCGACCCTGCTGCTGGCCTCGGTGGCCACGGTGCTGTGCGCCTTCGGGTTCCTGCGCAGGCACACGCGCTTCGGGTTGCTCGCGCTGGCCGGCGCGTTGCTCTACGCCTTCGTGCCAGGACGCGTGTTCCAGCTCTCGCTGCACTTCAACGCGGTGATGTGGTGGGCGTTCCCCGCCGCGGCGTGGGCGCTGGAGGTGATGCTGGAACGCCACCGCCAAGGCGGGCGCTGGCTGGCGCCTGGCGCGTGGCTGGCGGCAGTCACCCTGACGGTCGCGCTCTCGGGCGAGTACCACCACGTGCTGTACCTCAGCGGCATGATCGCCTTCCTGGTGGCCTGGTGGGCGGCCGCGGCGGCGCTCCGGCGCGGCCCCGTGCCGCTCGGGCCGGCGGTGCTGGCGATCGGTGCGGTCGCGGCCGCCGACGCCTACGTGATCGGCTCCTTCAGGTGGGTCTTCGGCGGCGGCGTGGCCGGCGAGAACGGCCAGTACGCCGAGGTGCTCCGCTACGCGCCCAACGGCCTGCTCACGCTGATCCACAAGGACCCGGGCGAGCTGGGCGAGGGGCTGGTCTACCTCGGCCTGCCGGTGGCGCTGCTGGCGCTGGCGGGGCTGGTCGTGGCGGTGGCCCGCCGCCGCGGCGAGGCGGCCTACGCCGCGATGGTCCTTCCGGTGCTGTTCCTCACCTTCGGCCCGGCGGCCGACCACGCGCTGGCGGGTGCCCTGCGCGCCGCCGGACTGCCCACAGGCGCCGACCCGTACCGGCGGATCTTCGAACTGGTGCCGTTCCTGCGGCTCCAGCGCGTCTCGGCCAGGCTGCTGGTGCTGGCCGCGCTGCTGCTGATCCTGCTGGCGGTGATCGCCGTCGACGCCGCCGCGCGGTGGGCGCTCGGCTCCGGGCGCGCGGGCGCGCGCCGGAGCAGCCCGTCGGTACTGGCCGCCATCGGGGCGGCGGCGCTGGTGCTGGGCACCATGTGGACGCTGAACGACTACCGGATCTTCCGGACGGTGCTGCGGCCGGCGCATACCGAGAACCAGGTGATGGTCGCGCTGGAGTCGGCGGGGGACCGTGCCCGGCCGTTCCTGGGGCTGCCGGTCTACGGGCAGACCTATCCATGGAACGCGGCCTCGACCTACCTGGCTTCGCAGACCGGGCGCCCGGTCCTCAACGCCTACAACCAGTCCTCCACATCATGGCTGAACGCCCGGGCAGCCACCCTTGCCCCGCTCAACCAGGGCAGGGCCGACCCAGCGGCACTGGCGGCCCTGCGCGCGACCGGCACCCAGCAGGTGGTGGTGATCAACGAGTCTCACATCTACTGCTGCGGCACGGACTGGCACACGGTCGTGGACCGGTTGGTCGGCTCCGGCCAGTTCCGTCTGGTGGTGGACGACGCGCCCTTCGCCCTCCTCGAGTTCCGGTCCTGATCCATCGCTCACCGCAGCGCGTGACCGGCCGCGGTCATCGAGAGACCGGGGACCTCCCGCGCGACGGGGCTCGCGCCGGCGTGTGCGGCTGCGGCGTCAGCGCCGCGGGCGCTGGGCGGTGAGGCCCCCGAGCGACGGCAGCACCGCGTCGAGCACGGTCGGGAACCAGGCGGTGAAGGCGCCGTCCGGGCCCATGCCGGCCAGTTCGTCGAGCGGCACGCTGGCCCAGTCCTCGACCTCCAGCGGGTCCGGATCGGGCGGCTGCAGGGCGTAGCCCACGAACAGGTGGTTCCACTCGCGCTCGACCAGGCCGGAGACCGGGTCGGTGACGTGGTAGACGGTGGTGCCGGCCTCGGTCAGCTCGACCGGGTCGATGCCCAGCTCCTCGTGGACCCGCCGCGCGGAGGCGTCGGCGGGGTCCTCGCCCGGGGCCGGGTGGCTGCAGCAGGTGTTGCTCCACAGCCCGCCGGAGTGGTACTTCGAGCTGGCGCGCCGCTGGAGGAGCAGCCGGCCCCGCGAGTCCACCAGGAAGACCGAGACGGCTCGGTGGAGCTTGCCCGGCGGCTCGTGCGCGGCCAGCTTGGGCATCGGGCCGAGGGTGTGGCCGCGCTCGTCGACGAGCTCGATCAGCGGCTCGCCCCGATCGGCGAAGCCGCCGGGCGGAAGCGGTGAAGGACTCATAGAAGGTCTTTGTAGCACAACGGGGCACCGGCCCCTGGCAGGCTCGCCCGGTCCATCCCTGCAGGGCTGACAAACTGAACGCGCACATTTACCTCCTTTGCTGTGGTGACTGTATCGACCGGTTCGTAACATAGACCCGGCATACCGTTTCTGAGCCGTACACGCGAGCAACGGCGCTCTCCGGGTCGTCCCTCGGCGGCCTGCCGGTCCTCGTACGGACACACGGCAGGAGGAGGCTCGGGATGGCCCGCGACTTCGGCTTCGGTATCGAGGAGGAACATCAGATCCTGGACCCTGGCAGCGGCGAGCTGCGCTCCGAGATCGAGCGGCTGCTGCCCATGGTCCAGGCGCGGCTCGGCGATCGGGCGCAGCCGGAGCTGTACCAGGCGCAGATCGAGACGGCCACCGACGTCTGCGAATCCCTTGCCGACGCGCGCGCCGAGCTGATCCGGCTCCGCAGCGCCCTGCTGGAGGCCGCCGGCCGCCTCGGCGTCGCCATCGCCACCGCCGGCACCCACCCGTTCTCTGACTGGCGCAGCCAGCGGATCACCCGCAAGGCCCGCTACCAGCGCCTGCTCGCCGACTACCAGCAGGTCGCGCGCGAGCAGGTGCTGTTCGGCTGCCACGTCCACGTCGGCATCCCCGACCGGAGTCGGCCGTCCAGACGATGAACCGGGTGCGCGCGTGGCTGCCGACCATCCTCGCCCTGACCGCCAACTCGCCCTTCTGGCTGGGCGCCGACACCGGCTACGCGAGCTATCGCGCCGAGGTGTGGCTGCGCTGGCCGTCGGCGGGGATGCCGCCCACGCTGTCCGGCCGCGCCGAGTACGACGCGCTGGTTTCCGACCTGGTCGGCAGCGGCAGCATCCGCGGCGATGGCGCGGCGGCTGCTCGCCTTTCTGCGCCCGGTGCTGGAGGACGAGGGCGACTGGGAAGAGGTCGGCGAGCTGCTGGAGCGCGTGCTCACCGACGGCAACGGCGCGATCCGCCAGCGCCGCGCGCTGGCCCGTAGCGGCGGCTTCCCCGCGGTCATGGAGGTGATCGCCACCACCGCATCCGGCTGAGCGGGACCGGAGCGGGGATCAGCGCACGGTGAAGGTCTGGAGCATGCCGTGGAGCGCGTGCGGCTCGCCGTCCAGTCCGCGGACCAGCAGGTAGGTCTCTATGGGCTTCTCCCCGCGGCCGGCCGGCAGCGCCAGGAAGGTCAGGTGACCCTGGTTCGCTCCGGGTCGACGCGGTGGTGGAGGCCGTTGGCGACGACCTGGCGCAGCCGTTCCATGGCGTCCCAGACGTCGACGAACCGCGTGGTGAGCGGCGCCGGGCCGAACCGGATCCGGTCCGGCGGGCGGAAGTCGGGGATCACCCGTGCCTGCGAGATCAGCGCCTGGGAGATGCGGTAGCCGTCGGGGTGGGCGAGCGAGACGTGCGCACCCCGGACCGCCGCGTCGCGGGGGCTGGCCAGCGAGAAGCCGAGCGGCGCCAGCCAGGCGTCGTGCAGCTCGATCAGCAGCTCCGTCAGGGCGATCCCCTTGGCGCGCAGCCGCTGGATCCCCGCCTCCGCCAGCACGGCGACGCCCTCCTCGACCAGCGCGATCCCCGGCACGAACGGCGTCCCGACCAGGAACCGCGACAGGTCCGGTGCCGGGTCGTAGCCCTGCGCCATGGCAAACTGGTCCCGCTGCCCGAACCAGCCCCAGATCGGCTGGCGCAGGCGTCCCTGGTGCTCCCGGCGCACGTAGAGGAAGGCGGGCGCTCCGGGGCCGGCGTTCAGGTACTTGTAGGTGCAGCCGACCGCCAGGTCCGCGCCGCCGGCGTCGAGCTCCACCGGCACCGCGCCGACCGAGTGGCACAGGTCCCACAGCGTCAGCGCGCCGGCCCGGTGGGCCACCGCGCTGATCGCCGCCATGTCGGCGAGCGCTCCGGAGCGGTAGTCGACGTGCGACAGGCTGAGCAGGGCAGTGCGCTCGCCGATCGCGCGCTCGACGGCCGCGGCGGTGGGGCCTTGGAGCTCGTCGAACTCCACCAGCTCGAGCCGGCGCCCGCTGGCCGCCGCCAACCCCTCCAGCACGTAGCGGTCGGAGGGGAAGTTGTGGTGGTCGGAGACGATCACCTCGCGGCCGGGCCTGGCGTCCAGCGCCGCCGCGGCCAGCTTGTAGAGGTTGACGCTGGTGGAGTCGGACACCGCGACCTGCCCGGGCGCCGCACCGACCAGGTGCTCGCCGATGCGGTCGCCGGCGCGCAGGGCCAGGTCCATCCAGCGCTCGTTCCACGAGCGGATCAGGCGGCTGCCCCATTCGTCCTCGACCACCGTGCGCAGCCGCTCCATCGACCGCCTCGGCAGACGCCCGAGCGAGTTGCCGTCGAGGTAGAGCAGATCGGGGTCATCGATGACGAACTGGTCCCGCAGGTCCGCCAGCGGGTCGCCCCGGTCAAGGCGCTGCGCGGCGGCGCGGTCGGTGACGGCCATGACAACATCAATATCACGATCCGCGCGTCGCGGTCTGGAAGATTGTCCGCGATGAGCGATGCACTGCTAGTCTTCCGCCTCGTGGAACTGGAGTTGCCTCTCGTCATCGGCGTGGACGCCGGCGGATCGCAGACCAGGGTGCTGGTCGCCAGCGTCGCTGGAGCGCGCGTCTCCGCGGCTGCCAGCGGCGGCGGCAACCCAACCTCCTGCGGCCTCGGCGCGACCGTCTCGAGTCTGCGCGCTGGCCTCGAGTCCGCCCTATTTGGCCTGGACAGGCGGGTAATCTGCTATGCCGTGCTCGGCGTGGCGGGCGCCAGCCCCTGCCTGCGGGAGCTGCGGGACGCGGTGCGGGACACCTGGCGCGCGCTGGGGCTCGAGTGCCCCTTCCAGGTCGTCTCCGACCTGGAGGCCGCGTTCGCCGCCGGGACCCAGGCGGAGGACGGCATCGTTTTGGTGGCCGGAACCGGAGCGGCCGCCGCCCGGGTCCGCCAGGCGCGGGTGGTCCGCCACGTCGACGGGCACGGGTGGCTGCTCGGCGACGACGGCTCCGGGTTCTGGCTGGGCCGGGAGTCGCTGCGGGCCTGCCTGGCGCAGATCGACGGTCGCGGCCGGCCCACAGGGCTCACGGGGCCGGTCCTGCGCGCGCTGGGACTGGAGGAGGCGCTCGACGATCCCGCGGCGACCAGGCGAATCAAGGAGGCCGTCTACCACCGCCCGCCGGTGGCGCTTGCCGAGCTGGCGCCGCTGGTCACCGCGGCGGCGGCCGGCGGCGACGAGGTCGCCGCCGCGATCGTGGACCGCGCGGCGACGCTGCTGATCTCGGCGGCGGAGGCCCTGCTGGACCCTGTGCCGCGGACGCTGGAGCGCGTGGTGCTCGCCGGCGGGGTACTGCTGGCGCCTGGGCCGCTGTCGTCGGCGGTGCGCTCCGGGCTCCGCGACCGCCTGGGCCGCCCTCCGGCGCTGGCGACCGACGGGGCCGCCGGGGCGGCCGTGCTCGCCCTGCGCGCCATGACCGGCCGACCGATCTCGCCGGCCCTCCACGAGCGGGTGTGCAGCGCCATCGGCTTCGCCACCGCCGAGCTGGTGGCGGTGCGGGAGCGGAAACTCCAGGCGACCCGGTGAAGGGGCCGGCGGTGGACGGGGTCAGCCTACCCAGCCCGCGGCGGATCCGCGCGGTGCAGCGGCGGCTCGCCCGCAGTCGCCAAGGGCCGTTCAACCCCAAGCCGAACCTGCGGCCGCTCGACGAGGTGGTCGCTACGGTGCTGTCGCAGCACACCTCGGACGTCAACTCCGAGCGTGCCTTCGCGAGCCTGAAGCGGCGCTTCCCAGCCTGGGAGGAGGTGCTGGATGCGCCCACCGAGGAGGTCGCGGCGGCCATCCGCGGCGGCGGCATCGCCAACCAGAAGGCCGCCCGCATCCAGCGGATCCTGGCCGAGATCGAGCGGCGCGAGGGCCGCCTCGACCTCGCCCGCCTGGGCGCGCTGGGCGACGCCGAGGTCGAGGAGTACCTGACCTCCCTGCCAGGGGTCGGTCCCAAGACCGCGGCCTGCGTGCTGCTGTTCTCCATGGGGCGCGATGCCTTCCCGGTCGACACCCACGTCCACCGCGTCACCGCCAGGCTCGGCTGGATCCCCGCCGACGCCAGCGCGGAGCGCGCGTACCAGCTCCTCGGCCGTCTGGTGCCGGCCGACATCCGCTACGACCTCCACGTCGGCCTGGTCACCCACGGCCGGGCGGTCTGCAAGGCCCAGCGCCCACGCTGCTCGGTCTGCGTCCTCCGCGACCTGTGCCCATTCGTCGGCTGACGAGCCTCAGCCTCCGCCGCGGTCGACGCCGCCTCCCGCCCTCAGTTCCGCTTGCCCCGCACCCGCCACCTGCGAGCGACTCGCACCTTGTGGTACCCCTTGGAGGATGATGCGACCACTTGCTGAGCAGACGATCGTGGTCACCGGGGCGACCGACGGACATGGCAGGGCGCTCGCCGGCGAGCTCGCCGCCGCCGGTGCCACCTTGGCGCTCCATGGCCGCGACGACACCAAGGGCCTGGCGACCATCCGTGACCTTCGCGAGCGAACCGGCAACGACAAGCTCCAGTGGTTCCGTGCGGACCTCGCGTCGCTGGACGAAGTCCGCGACCTGGCCAGCCAACTGCAGTCCGATCTCGACCGCATCGACGTGCTGGTCAACAACGCCGGCATCGGCGCGACCCAGCCTGGCGACGGGCGCCGGATGGTCAGCCGCGACGGCTACGAGCTGCGCTTCGCCGTCAACTACCTCTCGCACTACCTGCTGACCAGGTCGCTGCTGCCGGTGCTGGTCTCCTCGGCGCCGGCCAGGGTCGTCAACGTCAGCTCGGCCGGGCAGGCGCCGATCGACTTCGACGACGTGATGCTGGAGCGCGGCTATGACGGCGTGCAGGCCTACTGCCAGAGCAAGCTCGCGCAGGTCATGCTCACCATCGACCTGGCCGAGGAGCTGCGCGGCAGCGGTGTGACCGTCAACTGCCTGCATCCGGCCACCTTCATGCCCACCAAGATGGTCGTGGCCGGCGGCGTCCAGCCGATCAGCACGATCGAGGAAGGCGTCGAAGCCACCATGCGGCTGGTGGCGGCGCCCGAGCTGGACGAGGTGAGCGGGCGTTACTTCAACGGCGAGGTCGAGGCCCGGCCGCAGCGCCAGGCCGGCGATGCCGGCGCGCGCCGCCGGCTCCGCGAGCTGTCCGACCAGCTCACGGGGCTTGCGGCCACGCGCGGCCGCCAGATCCGGGGATCGCCTTGACCGGCCAGGCGATCGGGCCTACCGTGGCGCTGCTGTCGACCCCAGGCGGGAGAGCCTCCGCGCGGCCAGCGCGGGGCGCCGAAGGGGCAACGCTCCCCGGAACCTCTCAGGCGAAGATGACCGCCAGGGCGAGGCAACTCTGGAAAGTGGGCGGATTGTGCGTGGGTGGCCGCCTCACCGAAGGTGCAAATCGGCGTCGAGCGTGACGCTGGTGAAGCTCTCAGGTCCCGGCGACAGAGGGGGAGGCTGACCAAGCGCGTCTCGTTTGGCGCGGAGCCGAGGGAGCCTCCACTATGACCGATCGCTTGTCACTGGCCCAGCTGGAGCGGGCCGCGCCGTTCGCCGAGCGGCACATCGGACCATCCGCCGACGAGCAGGCCAAGATGCTCGCCGTGGTCGGCTACGGCTCGCTGGACGAGCTGGTCGCCGATGCCATCCCGGACACCATCAAGGCGTTCGACCCCCTTGACCTGCCGCCGGCCGCCAGCGAGGCCGGGGTGCTGGCGGAGCTGCGCGATCTCGCCGGGCGCAACCGCCTGCTGGCCTCGATGATCGGGCTCGGCTACTCGGACACGATCACCCCTCCGGTGATCCGTCGCCAGGTGGTCGAGAACCCTGGCTGGTACACCTCCTACACCCCCTACCAGCCGGAGATCTCCCAGGGCAGGCTGGAGGCGCTGCTCAACTTCCAGACGATGGTCACCGACCTGACCGGGCTGGACATCGCGAACGCCTCGCTGCTGGACGAGTCCACCGCCGCGGCGGAGGCGATGGCGCTGTGCCATCGAGCCGCCCGCAAGGACGGGGCCTTCGTGATCGACGCCGACTGCCACCCGCAGACCATCGAGGTGGTCCGGTGCAGGGCCGAGCCGCTCGGGGTCGAGGTGCTGGTCGCGGACTTGTCCGAGGGCCTGCTCGGGGTGCAGCTGTTCGGCGTGCTGGCGCAGTACCCGGGGTCGAGCGGGGCCGTCCGCGACCTGACGGCGCTGGTCCAGGCGGCCCACGATCGCGGCGCGCTGGTCGCGGTGGCCGCCGACCCGCTTGCGCTCACGCTGCTGAAGCCGCCGGGTGAAATGGGCGCCGACGTCGCCGTGGGGTCCAGCCAGCGCTTCGGGGTGCCGCTGTGGTTCGGCGGCCCCCACGCCGGCTTCATGGCCGTCCGCAAGGGCCTGGAGCGGCAGCTTCCGGGCAGACTCGTGGGCGCCTCGATCGACGTGGACGGGCGCACCGCCTACCGGCTGGCGCTGCAGACCCGCGAGCAGCACATCCGCCGCGAGCGGGCCACCAGCAACATCTGCACGGCGCAGTCGCTGCCGGCGATCGTGGCCAGCATGTACGCGGTCTACCACGGTCCGGAGGGCCTGGCGGCGATCGCCAGGCGGGCGCACCGCTACGCGGCCGTGCTGGCGGCGGGGCTGCGCGCCGGTGGGGTCGAGGTGGTCCACGACCGGTTCTTCGACACCGTGCTGGCCCGCGTGCCAGGTCGGGCGGACGCGGTGGTCGCCGCCGCCGCGGGGCTCGGCGTGAACCTGCGCCCGGTGGACGCCGACCACGTCGGCGTCTCGACCGACGAGGTCACCACCCGTGAGCACCTGGAGAAGGTCTGGCGGGCCTTCTCCAGCGTCGCGGGCGACGGCGGCGCCGTGCAGCAGGCGGCGGCCGCCGGGGAGGGCGCGCCGGCCGCTGGGGACGGCGCGGAGGTTGCTGAGGACGGCGCGGCCCGGGCCGGCTTCCCGGCCGCCCGGGACGTCGACGGGCTGGACGCGGCCACGCCGGACGCGCTGCCGGCGGAGCTGGTCCGTGGCAGCGCGTTCCTGACGCATCCGGTATTCCACCGCTACCGCTCCGAGACGGCCATGATGCGCTACCTGCGCGGGCTCTCGGACCGCGACATCGCGCTGGACCGCTCGATGATCCCGCTCGGCTCCTGCACGATGAAGCTCAACGCCGCCGCCGAGATGGAGCCGGTCACCTGGCCGGGCTTCGCGTCGCTGCACCCCTTCGCCCCGCTCGACCAGGCCGGCGGCTACGTGGAGCTGATCGGCGAGCTGGAGCGCTGGCTGGTCGAGATCACCGGCTACGACCGGGTCTCGCTGCAGCCCAACGCGGGCTCGCAGGGCGAGCTGGCGGGGCTGCTGGCGATCCGCGCGTACCACGCGAGCCGGGGCGAGCGCCGCGACGTCTGCCTGATCCCGTCGTCGGCGCACGGCACCAACGCCGCCAGCGCCTCCATGGCGGGCCTGCGGGTCGTGGTGGTCGCCTGCGACGACCAGGGCAACGTCGACCTCGACGACCTGCGCGCCAAGATCGCCGCCCACCGCGAGCGGCTGGCCGTGCTGATGATCACCTACCCGTCCACCCACGGGGTGTTCGAGCCGGGGATCATGGACCTCTGCGACGCCGTGCACGAGGCCGGCGGCCAGGTCTACGTCGACGGCGCCAACCTGAACGCGCTGGTGGGCCTGGCAAAGCCGGGCAGGTTCGGCGCCGACGTCTCGCACCTCAACCTCCACAAGACCTTCTGCATCCCGCACGGCGGCGGCGGTCCCGGGGTGGGGCCGGTGGCGGTGCGGGGCCACCTCGCCCCGTTCCTGCCCAACCACCCGCTGCGCTCGGAGGCCGGGCCGCGGAGCGGGGTGGGGCCGATCGCGGCGGCGCCGTGGGGCTCCGCCGGAATCCTGCCGATCTCCTGGGCGTACGTGCGGCTGATGGGGCCCGACGGCCTGCGCCGCGCCAGCGAGGTGGCGATCCTCGGCGCCAACTACGTGGCTCGCAAGCTGGCGCCGCACTATCCGGTGCTCTACGCGGGGCGCAAGGGCCTGGTCGCGCACGAGTGCATCCTGGACCTGCGGCGGATCACCAAGGAGAGCGGCGTGACCGCCGAGGACGTGGCCAAGCGCCTGGTCGACTACGGGTTCCACGCCCCGACCATGTCGTTCCCGGTGGCCGGCACGCTGATGGTCGAGCCGACGGAGTCCGAGAGCATGGCCGAGCTGGACCGTTTCTGCGAGGCCATGATCGCGATCCGCAACGAGATCGCCCGCGTGGCCGCCGGCGAGCTGGACCCGGAGGACAACCCGCTGCACAACGCGCCGCACACCGCCGACATGCTGGCGGGGGAGTGGTCGCACGCCTACAGCCGCGAGCAGGCCGCCTTCCCGGTGGCCAGCCTCCGCCGGGACAAGTACTGGCCGCCGGTGCGGCGCATCCAGGGCGCCTACGGCGACCGCAACCTGGTCTGCACCTGCCCACCCCTGAGCGCCTGGGAAGGCTGACGCGCGGCCTGTCCCCGGCGGCGCTGACGCGTTGGGGAGCGCAGTTTAACCGGTTCGCGGGCACTCAACCGAATCGGGTGACCAGGTTGGCTGGGCGCTCGCCGGCGAGGACGGCGCGGACGCCGTCGGCGGCCAGCCGGGCCATGGCCGTTCGGGTCTGCAGCGAGCCGCTGCCGACGTGGGGCAGCAGCACGGTCCGCGGAGCGGCCAGCAGCTTCGGCGGCACGTGCGGCTCGTCCTCGTACACGTCCAGGCCGGCGGCGAAAATGGTGCCCGACTCCAGGGCCTCGGCCAGCGCCTCGGAGTCGACCACCGGGCCGCGGGCGGTGTTGACCAGCACCGCGCTCGGCTTCATCAGCTCCAGCTCGCGGCGGCCGATCAGGTGCCTGGTGTGCTCGGAGAGCGGGATGTGCAGGCTGACCACGTCCGCGCTGGCCAGCAGTTCGTCGAGGGATGCCAGGTGGCCCGGCTGGCCCGTCGGGTGGCGCGTGTGGTGCAGGACGCGCATGCCGAAGCCCGCGGCGCGCCGGCCGACGGCCCGTCCGATGCGCCCGTAGCCCACCAGCCCCAGCGTCGCGCCATGGACGTCGTAGCCGAGGTACTGGTTGATGTTCCAGGCCGTCCAGCGGCCGGCGCGCAGGTCGCGCTCGGCCTCGCCGAACAGCCGGGAGGCCGCCAGGATCAGCCCGAAGGCCACGTCGGCGGTCGTCTCGTCGAGCACCCCGGGGGTGTTGCACACCGCCACGCCCGCACGTTCGGCGGCCGCGACGTCCACGTTGTCGTAGCCGACGGCCACGTTGCCGATCGCCTTCAGGTTCCGTCCCGCGGCGATCACCCCGGCGTCGATCCTGTCCGTCAGCAGGCAGACGATCGCGTCCACTCCGGCCGCCGCGTCGACCAGCTCCTGGTGCGTGAGCGGCTGGTCGCCCTCGCGCTGGACGAGCTCGTGCCCCTCCAGCGGATCCAGGCCACCGGGCGGAAGCTGGCGCGTGACGAGAACTCTGGCCATGGCTGCTGCGCTCCTCGGTCGACGGTTGACCCAGATGATGGCAGCCCCCGCGCGTCGGGTTGAACTGTGGTGATATGTTGAGTTCTGATGAAACCAAGTTCGATTCTGTCGTCACCTGCGCGAGCGCGAAGTGTGACCGACCTGCCCGCCCAGCGGCAGGAGCGGATCCTCGGGGAGGTCGCGCGCAACGGCGGCGCACGGGTGAGCGAGCTCACCGAGCTGCTCGGCGTCTCCGACATGACCGTGCGGCGCGACCTCGACACGCTGGCGCGCCGCGGTCTGGTCAGGAAGGTCCACGGCGGTGCCACGCTGCCGCGCAGGGGCAGCACGGACGAGCCGGGGTTCGAGGCCAAGTCCAGCCAGGAGCGGCCGGCCAAGGACGCCATCGCCCGACGCGCCGCCGAGTTCGTGGAGCCGGGCATTGCGGTCGCGGTGACCGCGGGGACCACCACCTACGCGCTGGCCCACCACCTGGCGCGGGTGCCGGAGCTGACCGTGGTCACCAACTCGCTGCCGGTCGCCGAGGTGCTCGACGCCTCTGGCCGGCCAGACCAGACGGTCGTGCTCAGCGGCGGGGTCCGCACGCTCTCCGACGCGCTGGTCGGGCCGGTCGCCGTGCGGGCGATCCGCTCGCTGCACGTCGACTGGGCCTTCATGGGCGTGCACGGCATCCATCCGGACGCCGGATTCACCTCGCCAAACCTGCTGGAGGCCGAGACCAACCGCGCCGTGCTCGCCTCGGCGCGCCGTCTGGTGGTGCTGGCCGACCACACCAAATGGGAGGTGGTCGGGCTCAGCACCATCGCCTCGCTCGAGCAGGCGTCGGTGGTCATCACCGACTGGGGCATGCCCGAGTCGGCGCGCGAGGCGCTGGCCGCGCGCGTCGGCGAGCTGATCGTCGTCGGGCCCGGGGAGGCCTGAGGATGCCTGTCGAGTCCGAGCAGGCACAGGCCCAACGACCGGTGACGGCGCGGCCTCTGGAGCCAGAGCCGCCGGTGGGCGACTCGGCGGGCGCGGGGCGGCCGCTGGTCGCCGCCCCGCGCCCCCAGCACGACGACCACCAGCTGCCCGACGGTCGCTACCTGATCGCCTACCGGAGCGCTCCCAATGCCTGAGCTGCGCTTCAGCAGGCTGCGCAATGAATGGGTGGCGTTCGCGACCGAGCGCAACGACCGCACGTTCCTGCCGACCGAGTCCTGCCCGCTGTGCCCCAGCGGCTCTGGAGGTGGCAGCGAGGTCCCGCTCGACGACTTCGAGGTGGTGGTGTTCGAGAACCGCTTCCCGGCGCTCGGGCCCGACCGCCTGCCCGACGGCAGCCCGGTCCGCCCGCCGACCACCGGCTGCGAGGTGGTCGTCTACACCCCTGAGCACGACGCGACCCTGGCCGACCTCGACCCCCGCAGGGTTCGGCTGCTGATCGACGTCTGGGCCGAGCGCTACCTGGAGCTCGGGGGCCGGCCGGAGGTCGCCTACGTGTACGTGTTCGAGAACAAGGGCGAGGTCATGGGGGTGACCCTGCACCACCCTCACGGCCAGATCTACGCCCTGCCGTTCGTCCCGCCGGTCGCCGCCACCGAGCTGGCGCAGGCCGGCGCCCACCGGCGCGCGACCGGGCGCTGCCTGCACTGCGACGTGGTGGCGGACGAGCGGTCCGGCCAGCGGCGGGTCTTCGACCGCAAGGGCATGGTCGCGTTCGTGCCCGAGGCCGCCCGCTGGCCCTACGAGCTGCACCTGTACCCGGAGCGGCACGCCGGCTCGCTCGCCGAGCTGGACGCGCCACGGCGCGACGCCCTCGCCGAGGCGCTGCTGGAGGTCGTGCGCGCCTATGACCGCCATTTCGGCTTCTCCACGCCCTACGTGATGGCCATCCACCAGGCGCCCACCGATGGCGGCGACTGGCCGGACGCCCACGTCCATATCGAGCTGTACCCGCCGCATCGCCGGCCCGACCGGCTCAAGTACGTGGCGGGCGTCGAGCTGGGCGCCGGGACGTTCGTGAACGACACCCTCCCCGAGGAGACCGCCGCCCAGCTCCGCGTCGCGTGCCGCTTGGCGTGAGTCCTCGGCGCGGCGTGGCGAACGCCCATTCGAAAATCCATTTGACGGCCTGTTCCAGCCGTCCGTATGATCTCCTTGTTTCCCCCTCTGGGAGGGGAATTCCTCGGGCCCCGTTGGGGCCCTTTCTTTTTGGGGAGGTCAGGGTGGGAAACTGCATCGGGTTCGTCGACGCCGGGTACCTCAAGGCTGCAGGTGGGCGGATGCTCGGCGTCAGTACCAACAAGCTCTGGCCAGTGAGCGAGGCCGTCGTCTCCTGGTTTCAGCAGATCGCCTCGAGCTTCCCGGACGAGCGGTTCCTGCGCGTGTATTTGGTACGACGGCCAGCATGATCCTCGGCATCGAGGCTACGCCGCACAGCGCGTCTTCTTCGACGCGATCTCCAGGACGCCGGGCCTCCAGTTCCGTGCTGGTCATCTGGTGGAAAGGACGCCGGGTTGGCAGGCTCCGGTCCGCCGAGCGATCCAGGAGTCGGCGAGGCATTTCCACCTCGACCCCGAGCTGTTCCTCGCCGACTTCGAGGAGCGATTCCATCTCATGCCTGAGCGACAGCAGAAGGGCGTGGACACGCTCATCACCCTGGACCTTGTCCGGCTCGCCCAGCAGGGGGCGTACAGCACCGGCGTCCTGATCGCGGGCGACCGTGATCTGGCCGAGCCGGTCCGGGTCGCGCAGGCCATGGGACGGCGCGTCGTCGTGGCGCACCCCGCTCGCGCCGGCGTCGCCAACGAGCTGCGCCAGCTCGCCGACCAGGTACGGCCGATCTCCGCGGGCGAAGTGGGAAGGATGCTCGAACCACGCCGCCAGCCTCGCCGTCCCGAGCGCGTCCCGGCCGGCGTCTGATGCCGGCGTCTCAGGAGAGGCGGGGTTCGCGGGTGCCGGTGGCCTGCTGCTGGGTGCGGGTGGCGAGGGCTTCGGCTTGGGCGATGGCGGCGAGGCCGACGAGCAGGTGGAGGACCTCGATGACCCAGTGGGCGGAGCCCTGCAGGAGGCTGTCCTGGGCGAAGCCGAGGACGACCACCACGACGCCCCAGATGCCGGCGATCAGGACCAGCCGCCGGTCAACGCCGGCCCGGGCGGCCGCGAACACCAGGACCTCCAGCGACAGGACCAGAATGATCCCCGAGAACTGGTGCAGGGGGATCAGGCCGGTGGCGTTGTCGGTCCAGAAGAGCACGCCAAGCACGATCTGAACGATCGCGGTGAGCCGCACCAGGCCCCTGGAGATGGTGACGGTCCTGCTCAAGGTGGTCGACCTCCATCGGTTCGGTTCGGTCATGAACGGGTTCGGCGTAGATCCTCCACGATTGGGAGGGTCCGCGTCGTCGTCCGCTGGGCGACCCCGCTTCAACGCCCCTGGGCGCAGGGCCGCCCGGCCGGGTACGACGCCGGAAGTAGGCGCTCCGGGGGGCGTCCCGGCGTCGCGGCGAGCTGGCGTCAGCGGGGAGGGCCGGCTCAGTCGAGCCACCCGGGGCGGACCAGGCCGGACTCGTACGCGAAGACCACCAGCTGGGCGCGGTCGCGGGCATTGAGCTTGACCATCGCCCGGCTGACGTGGGTCTTGGCGGTGGCTGGGCTGACCACCAGCCGCTCGGCGATCTGCTCGTTGGACAGCCCGGCGGCGACCAGGCCCATGACCTCGCGCTCCCGGTCCGTCAGCGAGCCCAGGTCCGTGGCGGGAAGGGGCTCCTTGGAGCGTGCGGCGAACTCGGCGATCAGCCGCCTGGTGACACCCGGCGACAGCAGCGCGTCGCCCTGGGCGACGGCGCGGACCCCGTGGATCAGCTCGACCGGCTCGGTGTCCTTGACGAGGAAGCCACTGGCGCCGAACCGCAGCGCCTCGAAGACGTACTCGTCCAGGTCGAAGGTGGTGAGGATCACGATCCTGACGGCGTCCAGCCGCTCCTCGCGGGCGATCATGCGGGTGGCCTCAAGGCCGTCAACGCCTGGCATGCGGATGTCCATGAGCACGACGTCGGGGACCAGGCTGCGGGCCAGCCGCACCGCCTCCTCGCCGTCGCCGGCCTCGCCGACGACCTCGATGCCCTCCTGGGCGTCCAGCAGCGAACGGAACCCGGCGCGGACCAGCGCCTGGTCGTCGGCCAGCAGCACCCGGATGGTGCGGTCACCGTCCTGCGCGCTCACGATCCCCCCTCAGTCTTGACGTCGTCCAGCGGCAGCCGGGCCAGCACCCGGAAGCCGCCGCCGGGACGCGGCCCAGCCTCCAGCTCGCCGCCGAGCGCGCTGGCGCGCTCGCGCATCCCGGGGATGCCGTTGCCGCCGCCCGAGGTACTCGGCTGGCCCGTGCCGTTGCCATTGTCGTCGACCTGCACGGTCAGGTCGTCCTCACCGTAGCCGACCCGGATGGTCGCGGTCGCGTGGCCGGCGTGCCTGGCGACGTTGGTGAGCGCCTCCTGGACGATCCGGAAGGCGGCGAGGTCGACCCCGGCGGGCAGCGCCTTCGGCGTGCCGGAGATCTCGGTCCGGACCTCCAGCCCGGCGGCGGAGGCGCGCGACACCAGCCCGTCCAGGCGCTCGACACTGGGCGCCGGGGAGCGCGGCGGCGGTGCCTCGTCGGCCTGCCGTAGCACGCTCAGCACCGAGCGGAGCTCGCCGAGCGCCTCCTTGCTGGCCTGCTTGATCGCGGCCAGGGCGGTGCGCGCCTGCTCCGGCTGCTCGTCGATGAGGTGTAGGGCCACGCCGGCCTGCACGTTGATGAGCGAGATGTTGTGCGCCAGCACGTCGTGCAGCTCGCGGGCGATCCGCAGGCGCTCCTCGCTGGCGCGGCGGCGCGCCTCCTCGGCGTGCATCCGCGCGGTCTCCAGCGAGCGCTCGCGCCGGATCCTGGCGATCTCGGCGACGGTGCCGAGCACCAGTAACCAGGCGGCGATGCCGACCGCGGCGAGCGCGTTCGGCGGCTTGGGCTCGCTGCCGACCAGGTAGGGCAGCCACATGAAGGCCGGGTAGCCGAGCGCCAAGGATCCCCAGGCCACCAGCCGGTGGCCGCGGATCATGGCGTTGAACAGCGCGATGATCAGCGGCAGCCAGATCGGCCCCTCCGCGTAGTCGAGCAGCAGGTACGCCAGGGTGGCCGCCACCGCCACACCCAGGGTGGCTACCGGCCAGCGCCTCCGGCCGATCAGCCCCAGCGCGCCGATGGCCAGCAGGGCGATGCCGAGCGCATCGAGCCCGTGACGGCCGGTCTGACGGTGGCTGGCGACATGGGTGACGCCGATCTGGAACGCGCCGATCAGCACCGCCGGCAGCACGTCGACACGCCAGTTCGGCCAGGCCGGGGAGCTGCGATGCCACCGGCCTGGCGACCTGAAGAACACGTCTTGGCTGGACACAAGGGCAGCGTAGGCCACAGGTGGCGGTGGCGTCATCGCTCCGTCGAAGGCGATCGCGCTACTCCCGGGGGAGTAGCCCTGGGAGGCCTCGGTGGCGGCGGCGCGGTCACTCCAGGCCCAACGGGTTGGGGACCGGCAGGCCTCCGGCGGCCACGATCTCCGTGCGGATCGGCAGCAGCAGCGATTCCAGCCGCGCCGCCTGCTCGGCGCCGAGCGCGTCCCAGGTCGGCTTCATCAGCTCGTCGGTGCGCCGCTCGACCGCGGCGCGGCCGGCCGCGCCCGCATCCGTGAGCGCGCCCCGCTCGTCCAGCCAGCCGCGCGAGCGCAGGCGCGCCACGGACTCGTCCCACTCGGCCTGGCTCCATTTGCGGCGCTCCCGCAGCAGCTCGGCGGGCGGTCCGCCGGCCGCGCTGGCGGTCACCAGCGCCTCGCAGGGCGACAGGCCGGCCACCACCAGCGAGGCCACGTGCCCGTCGCCGCGCGCCTCGCGGAGGATCGTCGCCGCCTGCCACAACCGCAGATGCGGCTGGGTCGGCCAGGGCAGCGCCGAGTTGGCGGCGGCCAGGGGGCGGCCCGCGGTGGCGGTCGCCCGTGCGGCCATCGACGCCAGCTCCGCGGCCTTGGCGACGGCGGCGCTGGAGACCCCCGGGCCGAGGAGCCGCCGCAGCCCCTCGTCGGCCGCCGCCAGCCGCGCCTCCACCAGCGCCTCGGGAGTCGCGTACGACCAGGCGTCGGGGATCGCGCGGCGGACCATGTCCGGGTGGAAGTTGTAGAACAGCGCGGCGACCACCTCGGCCGGGACGGGTCCGAGCGGCGCCGCGCGGGTGCCGAAATAGCTCATCCACCCGCCCTTGAGCCCCAGCGCGTCGGTCCGCCGCCTGGTGTCGGGCATGAAGTAGACAACCGCGTGGTACGGCTCGAGCGCCCGCCACAGCCGCCGCGAGATGTGGTCGGCGGTCGCCGGGGCCTCTTCGGGGTGTGCCTGCGTTGGCATCCTGCCTCCTGTCGAGGGTCACTTCGTGCTGTTGCGCGAGCGGTCCATGAGCGCGGCGAGCTCGGCTCGGGTCGGGGTGGCCGACAGGTAGGCGTAGCAGCCCCTCGGCACTCGCCGTCTCGACGCCCACGCACCCTCCGATCCACGGTCGGCACCCCGGTCCAGTATGGAAGCTCGTGCCGGGTCGCGCCGATGCGCGACAATCGTGGGCATGGACACCGGTGGTCTGGTGCTCGTCGGGATCGCGATCCTGGTCGGCCTGCTGGGGGTGCTGGTCCCGGCGCTGCCGGGGCTGCTGCTGGTGTGGGCGGCGGTGCTGGTCTGGGCGCTGGTCGAGCGCACGGCCGCCGCCTGGGTCGTGCTGGCCGCGGCCACCGTCCTGGTGGCCATCAGCCAGGTGGTGAAGTACCTGATCCCCGGGCGGCGGATGCGCGCCGCCGGCGTGCCGTGGACCAGCCTGGCCGGCGGGGGAGTCCTTGGGATCGTCGGCTTCTTCGTGGTCCCGATCGTCGGCGGCTTCCTCGGCTTCGTGCTCGGCGTCTACCTCGCCGAGCGGGTGCGCCTCGGCGACCACCCGCGGGCGTGGTCCTCGACGCTGCACGCCCTCCGCGCCGTCGGCCTGTCCATCCTCATCGAGCTGGGCGCCGGCCTGCTGGTGGCCGGCGCGTGGCTGGCGACCGTGCTCCTCACCTGAACGGGCCAGCCACGAGCGACCTGAACGCGCCGGCCGGGAGCGGCCCCACGTCAGACCGGCTCCGGGAACGCCAGCTCCCCGGCGGTGACGGGGGCGTCCAAGCGGTTCTCGAAGGGGGCCAGCGGGCACGCCCAGCGGGAGTCGTAGGCACACGAGGGGTTGTAGGCGTAGTTGAAGTCGAGGGTGATCCGGTCACCGTCGGCCTGGAAGCCTCGGCCGAAGGTGCCCTTGATGGTGTCGGTCAGGTAGCGCCCGGCGCCGTAGGTCCGGCCCCCGGCGGTGGCGTCCCGGAACGGCAGGAACAGCCCACCGCCGTAGCCGAGGGTCCACAGGAGGGTGAGGCTCCCGAACGGGGTCCGCAGCCGGCCGACCCGGCGGTAGCGGACCACCCCGTCCTCGCCGCCGGTGTCGATCAGCAGGTCCTCGCCCAGCTCGACCGGTTCCAGCCGGGTCTCGACCCGCGCCCGCGCCGAGTAGGGGAACCACGGCAGGGTCTTGAAGCTCGCCCGCTGCGCAGCGCTGAGCGGTGACTGCGGGTGCTCGCGGAACAGCCGGTCACGGCCGCCCCGGAACGCCTCCAGGCCAGCCTCGCCGTCGCGCGGCTCGGCCAGGTACAGGCGCGCCACCCGCTCCCGCCACCCGGCCAGCTCCAACCACCGGTCCATGCCAGCTCCTCCCTCGGTCGGTGGACGCCTGTCCGGGCCCAGTGTCACCGCCCGGCGTCACAATTGCCGCGTGCAGATCGGGTTGGTGGTGGACGCCGAGGGCGGGGGCCTGCTCCAGGCCTTCGCCGACGACGGCGCGCCCGCCGGGCCGCCGCGGGGCGTGGCCGACGCAGTCGCCGCGGTGGCGGAGCGCGAGCGGGCCGAGCGGCCCCGCTGGCTGTGGGCCTCCACCGCCGAGACCTACCCGGCACTGCTGCGAGCGGGCGCCCGGGTCGCGCGCTGCCACGACCTGGCCCTGACCGAGGGGATCCTGCTCGCCTACGCCGGCCGCTGGGGCGAGCCGAAGTCGCTGCACGCCGCGTGGGCGCGGCTGCACGGGCTGCCGGTTCCCGACGAGCTCCCGCACGCGTCGCGCTACCAGCCGGCCCTGTTCGAGCCGGAGCGCCCGGGTCTCCCGGAGGGCGAGGGCCTGCTGGCCGCGCTCGCCGAGGTCTTCGCCGACCAGCAGCGCCGCCTGGCCGCCGGCGAGTACCCCGAGCGGCTGCGCCTGCTGGTCGCCGCCGAGTCCGCCGGAGCGCTGGCGGCCGTGGAGATGGCCGAGGCCGGCCTTCCCTGGCGGCCGGACGTGCACGACCGGCTGCTGACCGGCCTGCTCGGGCCGAGGCCCGCGCCGGGCACCCTGCCGCGCAGGCTCCGCGAGCTGGCGGTCCGGATCGGCGAGGCGTTCGGCGAGCCGGTCAACCCCGACTCGCCCAGCCAGGTCGTCCGGGCGTTCGCCGCCGCCGGCATCACCGTGCCGTCGACCCGCATGCACGTGCTGCGCGAGGTCGACCACCCGGCCGTGTCGCTGCTGTTCGAGTACAAGGAGCTGTCGCGCCTGTTCAGCGCGTACGGCTGGTCGTGGCTGGACTCGTGGGTGCGGGCAGGCAGGATGCGGCCGGAGTACGTGCCGGGCGGGGTGGTCTCGGGCCGCTGGGCGACCCGCGGCGGCGGCGCCCTGCAGATCCCCAAGGCGGTGCGGCAGGCGGTCGTGGCTGAGCCGGGATGGGCGCTGGTGGTGGCCGACGCCGCCCAGCTCGAGCCGAGGGTGCTGGCGGCGCTGTCCGGCGACCGTGGCCTGGAGCGGGCCGCCCACGGCGGCGACCTGTACACAGGCCTGGCCGCGGCCGCCTTCGGGGGCGACCGGCCCCGCGCGAAAGTGGCGCTGCTGGCGGCGATGTACGGGCAGACCAGCGGCGAGGCCGGGCAGCTCCTCGGCGTCCTGCGGCGCCGCTTCCCCGAAGCGGTCGGCTACGTCGAGGCGGCGGCGCGCGCCGGAGCGGAGGGGCGGCTGGTCCGGTCGCGCCTCGGCCGCACCTGCCCGCCGCCGTCGGCGGGCTGGCGGGAGCGCACCGCCGCGCTCGGCCAGCCAGGCGAGGAGAGCGAGGAGGTACGAGCGGCCCGCAGGTCCGCCCGCGACCGGGGGCGGTTCACCCGCAACTTCGTCGTCCAGGCCAGCGCCGCCGATTGGGCGCTGGCCCTGCTGGCGGCCCTGCGGCGCCGCCTGGACCTCTCCCGCCCCCAAGCGCCGGAGCTGGTCTTCTTCCAGCACGACGAGGTGGTGGTCCATTGCCGGCGGGCTGACGCCGAGGAGGTCGTCGGTGCCGTGGCCGAGGCCGCCGACGAGGCCCGCCGCCTGGTGTTCGGCGACACGCCGGTGCGGTTCCCGCTCGACAGCGCGGTGGTGTCCTGCTACGCCGACGCCAAGTGAGGGTGCCACGGCCGCACGCGGGCGCCGTCCTTCCAGACCTCGCGCACCGCTCCCGGAAGCCTGGCGAAGTCGAACGGGTCGCCGTCCACCAGCACCAGGTCGGCCCGCTTGCCCGGCTCGATGGTGCCGAGCTCGCCGTCCACGCCCAGCAGCCGCGCGGCCGACGACGTGGTCGCCGCCAGCACCTCCTCCGGCTTCATCCCGCCGGCGGCCATGAGGCCCAGCTCGCGGAGGTTCTCGCCGTGGGCGGTGACGCCGCTGTCGGTGCCCATGGCGACGCGCACGCCGGCGGCGACCGCCCGCCGGAACGAGTCCTTGTGCGTCTCGACCACCTCGCGGGCCTTGCGCACGGCCGCCTCGGTCATGGCCGCGCCACGGTCGGCCGCCTCCAGGACGCCGAGCGGGGCGACCAGCGTCGGCACCAGCCAGGTGCCGGCCTCCAGCATCATCGAGATCGCCTCGTCGTCGAGGTAGACCCCGTGCTCGATCGACCGGATGCCGGCGCGGATGGCGTTCTTGATCCCGTCGGTGGCCTGCGCGTGCGCCATGACCTCCAGGCCGCCGGCCCTGGCCTCGGCCACGCAGGCGCGCAGCTCCTCCATGTCGAAGTGCGCGTGCCTGGGGTTGTCGCGCGGCGAGAGCACCCCGCCGGAGGTGCAGATCTTGATGACGTCGGCGCCGGCCCGGCGCAGCTCGCGGACCTTCCGCCGCATCTCCTCCACCCCGTCGACGATGCCGCCGGGCAGCCCCGGATGGGGAGTGAACAGGTTCACCCGCTGCCCGCTCGGCATCCAGCCGTCGGTGTGCCCGCCGGTCTGGCCGAGCACCGAGACGGCGATCCGCAGGCGCGGCCCGGAGACCAGGCCGTCCTCGACCGCCTGCTTGACGCCGAGGTCGGCGCCGCCGGCGTCACGCACGGTGGTGATGCCACGGTCGAGCGTGCGCTCCAGATTGCGGGCGGCGGCGAAGAACTGGTAGCTGAACGGCTGCTGCAGGTCGACGAGCAGGTCGATGGTCGAGACGACCACGTGGACGTGGCAGTCGAACATGCCGGGCAGCACGGCCAGGCCGCTGACGTCGACCGCTTCGTCCCCGTCGAGACCGGCGCCGACCTCCAGGATGCGTCCCGCCTCGACCACCACGTCGGCCTCGGCGAGCGGCGCCCCGGTCCCGTCGAACACCCGCCCGCCCTTGAACAGGGTCCGTGTCATGGCCCGTATCTTACTGGTCTGTCACGACCCATCGGGCTCTGTCCGGGCCGCGAGGATGGCCAAGATGCCATGCGTGGGCGATTATGACCAGAACCGTGGTGCACCGCGCCGTGGGCCCGCCGGCGCCAGCCTGGACGGAGGGCGCGATGGCGCGTATGGAGCACAACCTCGCCGCCCTCGGCGAGGACTCCTTCGAGCGGCACGGCGACTACGAGTCGCTGCTGTTCGACGGGCGTTGGCACCGCTCTGGCGCGCTGTTCGAGCGGGCGCGGCGGCTTGCCGGCGGGCTGCGGCGCCTGGGCGTCTCGCCGGGCGACCGCGTGGCCGTGATGCTTCCCAACTGCCCGGAGGTCGGGATCAGCTACGGCGCGCTGTGGCGGGCGGGTGCCGCGATCACCCCGGTGATCTTCCTGCTGCCACCGCCGGAGCTGCGCTACGTGCTGGAGCATTCGGGAGCGCGGGCGATCATCACCGCGCCGGAGCTGCTCGGCGGCGTGCTGGCCGCGACCGAAGGGCTCCAGACGCTCCAGTGGGTGATCTCGACCGGCGCGGGGGAGGCCGGGAACGGCAAGGTGATCCCGCTCGACTCGCTGGAGGACGCCGAGCCCTCCGAGATCGTGCCGCGCGACGACCACGACCTGGCCGCGTTGCTGTACACCGGCGGCACGACCGGGCGCGCGAAGGGCGTCATGCTCTCGCACGAGAACCTCTGGCGCTGCGGCAAGTCCTCGCAGGAGTCCTCGCGCATCCCCGGCATCAGGCGGCACGTGGTGCCGCTGCCGCTGTCGCACGCGTTCGGCCTGATCGTCACGATCGTCGGCCTGCACGTCGTGGAGCCGCACAGCTCTGTGCTGCAGCGCTGGTTCGATCCGGCCGCCTTCCTGGAGCTGGTCCAGGAGCACCGCGTGCAGTCCGGCGCCGTGGTCCCCTCGATGCTCCAGATGCTGCTGGCACAGCCGCTGGAGGACTACGACCTCTCGTCGCTGGCCTACCTGGTGTGCGGCGCCGCGCCGCTCCCAAAGGAGGCGGCGCTCGAGATCGAGCGGCGCGTGCCCGGGCTGGAGGTCCGTGAGGGCTACGGCTGCACCGAGTCGGGCGCGGTCATCTCCAGCACGCCGGCGGGGCGGCGCAAGCTCGGCTCGGTCGGGCTCCCGCTGCCGAGCTATGAGGTCCGCATCCTGGACGAGCACGACCACGAGGTCCCCCTCGGCGAGCGCGGCGAGATCTGCTGCCGCGCCCCCGGCGTGATGCTCGGCTACTGGGACGCGCCGCAGACGACCGCGGAGACGCTGCGCGGCGGCTGGCTGCATACCGGCGACATCGGCTACCTCGACGAGGACGGCTACCTGTGGGTGGTCGACCGCAAGAAGGACCTGATCATCCGCGGCGGGTTCAACGTCTTCCCCAGGGACGTCGAGGAGACGCTGGTCGCGCACCCGGCCGTGGCGATGGCGGGGGTCGTCGGCCGGCCGGACCCGCTCCACGGCGAGGAGGTGGTCGCCTTCGTGGCGCTGCGTGCGGGGTCGAGCGCCGGCGGGGAGGAGCTGATCGAGTTCGCGCGCTCCCGCCTGTCCGCCTACAAATACCCACGCGAGGTCCACGTCCTCGACGACCTGCCCCTCACCCCCGTCGGCAAGGTCGACCGCAAGGCCCTCCGCCAGCGGCTGTAGGGACCCCCGCCGGGACGGCGGCCCACGGTGCGGGCCAACCAGCGGAGTCTGATGGGGTGGGTCCGGGGCATCCCGCCGGGGGCGGCCCCGCGGGGGCGGGCCGGGGCGGCCCGCGGCGTCCCGGCGGGACGTCGCAGGCATCTGCGAGAATCCGGCATGCGCTACGCGGTGGGGGTCCCCAACGTCGGCGACTACGGCGACCCGAGGCTGCTGGTCGAGCTGGCGCGCGACGCTGAGGCGGCGGGCTGGGACGCCGTGTTGCTCTGGGACCACGTCGCCTACCGCCGCCGGGGCTGGCCGGTGGCCGACCCGATCGTCACCCTCACCGCCGTCGCCGCGGCCACCAGCCGCGTCCGCATCGGCACGCTGGCCGCCGCGATCCCAAGGCGCCGGCCGTGGAAGCTCGCCCGCGAGACCGCCACGCTCGACGTCTTGTCGGGAGGCCGGCTGATCCTGGGGGTGGGCCTCGGCTCGCAGGCCGACGAGGAGTACACCGCCTTCGGCGAGGACGGCGACGTGCACGCCCGCGCCGCCCGGCTCGACGAGGGCCTGGCGATCCTGACCGGCCTGTGGACGGGCGCACCCTACAGCCACGACGGCCGCGCCTATCGGGTCGCCGAGAACGTCTTCCTTCCCAGGCCCGTCCAGCTCCCACGCATCCCCGTGTGGATCGCCGGCCGCTGGCCCAACCGGCCGCCGTTCCGCCGAGCCGCCCACTGGGACGGCGTCGTCCCCACCCACGCCGACGTCGACCATGCCGGCACCATGACCCCGGCGCAGCTCGACGAGATCGTGCGCTACACCTCGGCGCACCGCCCCGCCGGCCTCGGCCCGCTGGAGGTGGTGGTCGAGGGGCACACCGGCGGCCGCGACCGGGCGGCCGACCACGACCGCGTCGCCGCGCTGCAGGCAGCCGGCCTGACCTGGTGGGTCGAGAAGCTCGGCTGGTTCCACGGCCCAATCGCGGAGGCGCGTGAGCGCGTCGCCGCCGGCCCTCCCCACTCCTGACCGCATCGACCAGTGCCCCCGACCGGCCCCGACGAAATCGCCCGACCGCCCCGCCCGCACGAGCTGGAGGACGATCCGCGTGGGCAACCCGCTCAGCCTCGACCACCAGGGCGGCGTCGCCCGGATCGATCGGCCACGGAGCCGGGACCCCGGGTCAGGGTGATCGCCGCGGGTCGATGCTGTGGAAGGCGTCGTTGCGGGTGGGGCGCAGCCACAGGGAGGCCCGGATGGGCTGCATCGTCTGGTCGACCACGGCCAGCACGCCCGGCGGCAGGCGTCCCCATGCCGGTCGAGCGCGTGCGGTCAAGTCCCTGCTCCTCGGCGCCTGCACGCCACCCCGCTCCGTCCACCAACTCTGTCTCTGTGCGGCCCTGACCTCTCGCCGAGTGTTCCCCGCCTCCGTGACGGCAGCGTTACGGTCGGCAATGCCAGCCGGGGAGACCGCCCCGCCGCGCGCGGCCTTCGACCGGCTGCGAATGGCGCGTGATCCGGGAGTTTCGCTGGGCAACAGAAAGGGGTCTCGGACTCCATCACCGAGTCCGAGACCCCGCGGGCGGAGCGCCGAATCCGGGCCCACGACGCCCTTGGCGCTCCGGTACCCGCCCCCATCATGGGACATCTTGCCCACCCCCGCCGCGCCCAAACACCTGGGTCACAGCGGGGAGCGGGCTCTCTCCAGATCAGGCCCTTCCAGCGGCTTGGCGGCCGCGGCGGGAAAGGGCGTCCACGGTGGCGGCCAGCAGCAGGACCCCGCCGGTGACCATGAATTTGGTCGAGGACTGGACCCCGAGCAGGTCCATGCCGTTGGCAATCGAGCCGATGACCAGGGCGCCCAGCAGGGCCGACCAGGCCGAGCCGCGACCGCCGAACAGGCTGGTCCCGCCGATCACCGCCGCCGCGATCGCGTTGAGCAGCGTGTCGCTGGCGCCGGAAGACTGGTTGACGGCGAACAGCCGCGAGGCGGCCAGGATCCCGCCGGCGGCGGCCAGCGTCGAGGCAAGCATGAACACCACCAGGCGGACGTTGTTCACGCCGATGCCGGCGCGACGCGCCGCCTCGGCGTTGCCGCCCACCGCCAGGACGTGCCTGCCGAAGGTCGTCCGTCTGATCAGCAGGTCGACGACGACCACCAGCCCGACGAAGATGACCAGCGCCAGCGGCAGCCCCCGGTCGGCGGTCAGCACCGCCGCCACCGCCAGCACCGCCACTGCCAGCACGACCACCCGCGTCACCAGCCGGGTCAGCGGCAGGACCGGCAGTCCGGCGGCACTCCGCTGGCGGAACTCCCAGAGCTTGCTGCCGGCGTACACGACGATCACGGCCACCGCCAGCAGCCAGGCGTCCAGCGGGATGAAGAAGGTGTTCTCCAGCCCGGTGATGGTCTTGTCGCTGAAGTTGATCGTGCCGGTGCTGCCCAGCACGAACAGCAAGGCGCCCTGCCAGGCCAGCAGGCCGGCCAGCGTGACGACGAACGCGGGGATCCGGAAGCGGGTCGTCCAGAAGCCCTGGAACGCGCCGATGACGGTGCCTGTCGCCAGCCCGGCGAGGATGGCCAGCCAGCCGGGGACGCCGTGCTGGACGTTGAGGACCGCCACGATGGCGGCGCACAGCCCCGACAGCGCCCCGACCGACAGGTCGATCTCGCCGAGCAGCAGCACCAGCACGACCCCGACCGCGATGGTGCCCATGGGCGCGATCTGCAGGATGAGGTTGGTGAGGTTGCCGGCGCTGAGGAAGCGGTCGTTGGCGATCCAGAAGACCAGCCAGATGATGGCGATGCCGAGCACCACCGGCAGGCCGCCCAGCTCGCCTTGGGCCAGTCGCCGGCGAAAGCCGGCGGCGGCGCCGGCCAGGCCGGGCCGGTCGCCGATCAGGCGCGGGTCAAGGTCGGAGATGGTCATCGCTCGCTCACCTCGGCTGCCTGCTGCTCGTCGCGGACGTTGGCGCCGGTGATGGCGGCAACGACCTCCTCGGAGTTGGTCTGTTTGGCGTCCAGCACGCCGACCTGGTGGCCCAGCCGCAGGACCACGATGACGTCGGCGACCTCGAACACGTCGACCAGGTTGTGGCTGATCACCACCACCGCCAGCCCCTGGTCGCGGAGCCTGCGGATCAGGTCGAGCACCTGCGCGGTCTGGGCGACGCCCAGCGCCGCGGTCGGCTCGTCCAGCACCGCCAGCTTGGGCTCGGCGAGCATCGACCGGGCGATGGCGACGGACTGCCGCTGGCCGCCCGACAGCGACGCCACCTGGGTCCGGACGCTCGGGATGCGCACCGCCAGCCGTTTGAGGACCCCGCTGGCCTGCCGCTCCATGGCGGTCTCGTTCAGCAGCCGGCCGCCGCCGGTCCGCTCGTGTCCCAGGAAGAGGTTGGCGACCACGTCGAGGTTGTCACTCAGCGCCAGGTCCTGGTAGACGGTCGCGATGCCGAGCGCCGTCGCCGCCTGCGGGTTGGTGACGTGCACCGGACGCCCTTCGAACCGGTACTCGCCGGAGTCGGCCGTCTCGATGCCCGAGATGATCTTGACCAGGGTGGATTTTCCGGCCCCGTTGTCGCCCACGAGCGCGGTGACTTGTCCGGCTTGGGCCTCGAAGTCCACGTCGGTGAGCGCCTGCACGGCGCCAAATCGCTTGCTCACGCCGTGGAGCTCGAGCAGGGGCACCTTGTCGGGCACGTTGCCTCCTCGCAAACCAGAGCCCGACGGGGCGGCGGGCGCTGGAGGCCCGCCGCCCGTCAGGACGCCGTCTAGGTCAGGCCCACCTGCGTGCAGACTGCTGCTGTCGCGCCGGTGCAGATCTGGTCGGCCTTGAGGAAGCCGTCCGTGATCATCTGCCCGATCGTCTGCTTGGCCGTGGCCTTGGTCACCGCGACTGGGGTCAGGATGATCGAGGGCACGTCGGTTTGTCCATTGTTGGTCTTGGTGGTCGCCAGGGCGGCGGCCGCGCTGGTGTTGCCGGTGGCGATGTCGACCGCCCACTCGGCGGCCTTCTCGGCCTCCGGCTTGATGGCCTTGTAGACCGTCATGTACTGCTCGCCGGTCAGCACCCGCTGCACGGCGGCAAGCTCGGCGTCCTGGCCGGTGACCGGCGGGAGGGGCGAGATGCCCTGTCCCTTGAGGGCGGCGATGGCGCCGCCGCCGGTGCCGTCGTTGGCCGCGTACACGCCGACGAAGCCGGTCTTGCCGAGCGCGGTGATGGCCTGCTCCATCTCGGTCTGGGCCTTGTCAGGGCTCCAGTCCGGGGTGTCGTACTCCTTGGCGATCTTGAAGCCGCTGGAGTCAAGCACGCTGTGCGCGCCCTGCTTGAACAGCTTGGCGTTGTTGTCGGTCGGGGCGCCGTTGATCATCACCACCGAGCCGGATTTGCCGTCGGCCTTGAGCTTGTCGACCAGCGAACTTGCCTGCAGCTTGCCGACCTGGACGTTGTCGAACGAGATGTAGTAGTCCACAGGCGCGTTCAGGATCAGCCGGTCGTAGCTGATCACCGGCACGCTCTTGGCCTTGGCCTTGGTGACGATCGACGCGGCCGACGCCGAGTCGACCGGGTCCAGCACCAGCACCTTGGCGCCGTTGGTCAGCGCCGCGTCCGCCTGGCTCTGCTGCGCGGCGGCGTCCTGGTTGGCGTTGGAGTAGATGATCTTGCAGTCCGAGCACAGGGACTTGACCTTGGCCTCGAACAGCGGCCGGTCCTGCGCCTCATACCGGGTCGTTTTGGTCTCGGGCAGCAGCAGGGCGATCGTCTTGCTGCCGCCGCTGCTCCCCGATGACGGGGTCTTGTTGTTCGTCGAGCACGCGGCCGCCACCAGGGCGATCGCGGCAACGCCAGCGATCAGTCCCCCCAACGATGCAACGCGTTTGCGAAGCAACCTTCCCACCTCCTTGTTTATGGATGGGTCGCCTGACCGGAGCGCCCCCCTTGGGCGCCCCGACCCCCTCCCTTCACCGTTTTGGTCTCGTCACCTCCCCGGCGTGGTCTCCAGCGTCTCGGAACCGCCTGTGGCCACGTTGATCCACGAGGAGATGAAGCGGTCCGAGTCTCGCAGTATCAGAGCGAGCGCGCCAAGTAGCTCGGCGCGATCGCCGAGGATTCCAGGTACGATCTGGGCGGTCTCGGCCGCCGAGCGGATCGCGCTGCGCCACACCACCTCGCGCATCGGGTCCAGCAGCAGGTCACCCGCCAGGCTCAGTTCGCCTCCGACGACGATCAGCTCTGGATTGATCAGATTGCACAGGTTGGCCACGGCGATGCCAATCGATCGGCCGGCGTCGGCCACGACGCGCTGGCAACCGGGATCGCCCTCCACGGCCAGCCGCACGACCTGGCGCAGCGTCAGCCCGTTGTCGCCCCTTGGCCGCAGCAGCTCCAGAATGGCCGGGCCGCCGGCCACCATCTCCAGGCATCCGCGGTTGCCGCAGGCGCACACCGGGCCACCGCTGACGATGGTGGTGTGCCCGATCTCGCCCGCCGTGCCGGAGGCGCCGCCGTAGGGCCGGCCGCCCAGCACCAGCCCCGCGCCGATGCCGGTGGCGGCCTTGATGTAGGCGAGCAGCCCGCTTCCCTGGCCCGCGCCCCACATCCACTCGGCGAGCCCGCCGAGGTTGGCGTCGTTGTCCACCGCGACCTCGAGGTCCAGCCGCCCGCGCAGCTCCTCGGCGGCGCGGATGCCGATCCAGCCGGGCAGCAGCGCGGAGGCGCCGACCATCCCGGTCCGCCGGTCGATCGGCCCCGGCAGGCCCATCCCCACCCCGATGACCCGGTCACGGGACACGTCCGCCTCGGCCAGGACCTGCTCGACGAACCGAGCCGCGCTGTCGAGGCCCTGGTTGGCGTTATGGTCCACGTCCAGTTCCACAGCGGCCTCGGCCAGGATGTTATGGCCGAGGTCGGAGACGGCCACGCGCAGGTGGCGGTGGCCGAAGTCCACGCCGACGGCCGCGCCGGCCGAGGGGTCCAGCGCGAGCAGCACCGGGGGGCGGCCGCCCTGCTCGCTGGGGGCCGAACGGTCGCCGTCCACCTCGGTCACCATGCCGACCGCCTGCAGGTCCGCGACCAGGCTTGAGATGGTCGAGCGGGACAGGCCGGTGCGGCGGGCGATCTCGGCCCTGCTGACCGGGCCGGCCTCGCGCAGGACGCCGATCACGCGGCCGCGATTCTGCGCGCGCAACGACTCCAGCGAGCCGACACCCGGTCTCGACATCCCCGCTCCCGACGTTGGGTTGCTATGTCCCTCACCAACTGTGGCGATCCCGGCCGAGTTTGTGCTCTTTCTGGTGGAACCTGGCGGGTTCTACCGCCTCATCACCGGCAGAGCCCAGCCTCACCAGGCAAGACTCTGTCCCGCGCGATGCGGGTTTGTCAATGATCCGGCAGATCCTCAGGACTGCTGGCAGCTTGCGCGATTGCGCTCCGGCGAAACGTCGCGGCCGGCCCGGGTCGAGCCGGACCGGCCTGCGGGCGCCGGCCAGCAGGGCCGGACCGTCCGGCACAGAGCCACCGCGCCAGCCGCGTGTCAGCGGCATGCAAGCGCGCCGGCGGCCGTGACAGTGGCGTGTCAGCTCCAGAGCAGCGGCCTCCTCCACCATGCTCGCGTACCCACATGCGAGAGGAGTCGCGATGAGCTACGCCATCCAGGCCGAAGGTCTGGTCAAGCACTTCGGCGAGACGAGGGCGCTGGCCGGAGTCGACCTGGCGGCCCGCACCGGCACGGTGCTGGCCGCCTTGGGCCCGAACGGGGCCGGCAAGACCACAGCGGTGCGGATCCTGGCCACCCTGCTGCGGCCAGACCAGGGCCACGCGACCGTGGCCGGCTACGACGTGATCGCCCAGGCACACCAGGTGCGCCAGATGATCGCGCTGACCGGCCAGTACGCGGCGGTCGACGAGACGCTGACCGGCGTCGAGAACCTGGTGCTGATCGGGCGCCTGCTCGGCCAGTCCAGACAGGCGGCGCGCCAGCGCGCGGTCGAGCTGCTGGAGGACTTCGCGCTCAGCGAGGCCGCGGCCCGGCCCGCCAAGACCTACTCCGGCGGCATGCGGCGCCGCCTCGACCTGGCCGCCAGCCTGGTCGGCCGCCCGCGGGTCGTCTACCTGGACGAGCCGACCACCGGGCTGGACCCCAGGGGCCGCGGCGACCTGTGGCGGGTGATCCGGAACCTGGTCGGCGACGGCGTCACGGTCATGCTCACCACCCAGTACATGGAGGAGGCCGACCAGCTCGCCGACGACATCGTCGTGATCGACCGCGGCCGGGTCGCGGCCACCGGCACACCGGACCAGCTCAAGGCGAAGGTCGGCGGCCAGATCCTGGTGGTCAGCCCGGTCAGCGAGGCCGACCTCGGAACGGTCGTGGGCGTGGTCCGCGAGCTGTCCGGCGACGACCCCGAGGTCGCGCACGACACCGTCTCCGTCGCGGTCAACGACGCCAGCCTGCCGCCGGCCATCCTGCAGCGGCTCAGCGCCGCGGGTGTGCAGGTGGCCGAGCTGAGCCTGCGCAAGCCGAGCCTCGACGAGGTCTTCTTCACCCTCACCGGCCACCGCACCAGCGCGGAGGACGCCGGTGACGACGACGAGAACGATCGGAGCGCAGCATGACCACACTCGCCCACCCCACCACCGCGGGCCTGCCCGCCCCGACCAGCAGCGTCAGCCCGCTGGCGGCGGTCAGGCACTCGCTCACCCTGGCCTGGCGCAGCCTGGTCCAGATCAAGCACAACCCCATGGAACTGCTCGACCTGAGCCTTCAGCCGCTGATGTTCGTGCTGCTGTTCGCCTTCGTCTTCGGCGGCGCCCTGTCGGGCTCGCCCAAGGCGTTCCTGCAGTTCGGACTGGCCGGGATCATCACCCAGAACGCGCTGTTCCTGAGCATGAACACCGCGGTGGCGCTGAACACCGACATCACCAAGGGCGTGTTCGACCGCTTCCGGAGCCTGCCGATCGCGCGCTCGGCGCCACTGGCGGGGCGGATCGCGGCCGACGTGGTCCGCCAGGTCTGGTCGGTCGCCATCCTGCTCGGCGTCGGGACGCTGCTCGGCTTCCGGGTCGAGACCGGCCTGGCGGGCGCGCTCGGCGCCTTCGGGCTGCTGGTGGTGTTCACCCTCTGCTTCGCGTGGCTGCCGGTGCTGATCGGCATGCTGGTGGACGAGCCGGAGAAGGTGCAGGTCTTCGGCTTCACCGTGATCTTCCCGCTGACCTTCGCCAGCAGCGCGTTCGTCCCCACGGCGACGATGCCCGGCTGGATGCAGGCGTGGGTCAAGGTCAACCCGGTGACGCTGCTGACCGACGCGCTGCGTGGCCTGATGGTGAGCGGGGACGTGGCACGTCCCATGCTGGGGGCGCTTGCCTGGGCCGCGGCTATCGCGCTGGTGTTCGCCCCGCTGGCCCTGCAAGCGTTCCGGCGGCGGACGTCGTGATCCCGGCGGCCAGCGCCGCCTCCACCTCGTCGCGCGGTCGTGCGGTCCCGCGCTCGTACGCGAGGGCGAAGCCCTCGTCGCCGAGCCCGGCACGCGCGGCCGCGCGCACGCGCGCCACGTCGGGGTCCGCCTCGTCGGGCAGGCCACGGAGGGTCGTCGCCTCGCCGAGCAGCGTGGCGGCGCGCTCCGCGTCCCCCTCGGCGATGGCGATCGCCGCCAGCAGCTCCACCGCCCTGGCGACGACCGGCCGGTCCCTGGTCCTGCTCGCGACCTCCAGAGCTCGCTCGAACCGGCCGCGCGCGGCCGGCACGTCGCCGGCGTCCAGCTCCAGGTGGCCCAGCGAAGCGAGCATGCAGGCATGGATCTGGCCGAACGGGTGCATCTCCCCCTTGGCTTCCTGGATCCCGCTCTCGAGCAGCTGGCGGGCACTGTCCAGGTTCCCCTCCCAGCGTTCGATCTGGCCGTGGACCCACGCGTTGTAGAGCCGTTCCTCCCTCGCGCCGATGGCCTCGGCGATCCGCTCGGCCGCCTCCAGGTCTCGCCGCGCCCCTTCCACGTCCCCGGCCAGGGCCCTGGTGTGGGCCAGGCGGACCATGATGTGCCCGACGTCCTCGCGGTCGCCGAGCCCGGCCAGGATCTCCCTGGCTTCCAGGAGCGCGGCGATGACAGCGTCGTGGTCGGCGCCGAAGCCGCTCAGCTCCAGGCGGGCGAACAGCGTCTGGCCGACCCCCCAGCGCTCACCGAGCGCCCGGAATCGCTCCAGCGCGATCTCGAACTGGGCTTGCGCCCGCGTCGCCTCGCCCTGGTTGATCAGCAACTGGCCGGCGATGACCGGCTCGATCGCGCGTACCCAGGGATCCGGGTGGTCGCGCAGACCGCGAGCGTGCTCCATCGCGGCGGCGGTGTCGTTGCGCAGGATCGCCGTCACCAGCGGCAGCAGCGCCGCCCCGGGGTGCAGGCGCCGCGGATCGTCTCCAGGCACCTCTCGCAGCGCCGCGATGGCCCCGTCGAGGTAGGTCAGCGCGCGGTCGATGTCGTGACCGGCGCTGAGCACGCTGATCGCGGTGGCGGCGTGTGCCTGGGCGCGAACCGCCACCGGCACCGGGCCTGGCAGCGCCAGGGCCTGTGTCGCCCACTCCACGGCCTCGGCGCGGGCGCTCTGCAGGAACCAGTACCAACCGAGCGCGCCGACCAGCCGCATCGCCAGCTCGGCTTTGCCGGCGTCGATGGCCCAGCGCAGCGCGCCGTGCAGGTTCTCGCGCTCGGTGGTCAGCCGGTGGATCCATTCGAGCTGCTCGGGCCGGCGCAGGTGCGGCTCGGCCCGCTCGGCCAGCTCGAGGAAGTAGCTGGCGTGGGCGAGGTGCAGGGCTTCGTCCTCGCTCGCCTCGCGGCGACGCTCCTCGCCATAGGCGCGCATCGTCTCCAGCATCCAGTAGCGGATCTCGCCGGCGCCGTCGTCGGCGGCCACCACCAGCGACTTCTCCACCAGCGCCGCCAGCAGGTAGAGCACCTCGTCGCGAGCCAGGCCGCCCAGCCCGGGGCCGGTACAGACCTCCTCGGCCGCCTCCAGGGTCGCGCCGCCGGGGAAGATCGCCAGCCGGCGCGCCAGCACCCGCTCGGGCTCGCCTAGCAGCTCCCAGCTCCAGTCCACCACGGCGCGGAGCGTCTGGTGCCTTGGCAGCGCCGCGCGGCTGCCGCCGGCGAGCAGGCGGAAGCGGTCGTCGAGCCTGGCGGCGATCTGGTCGGGGGAGAGCGCGCGGAGCCGGGCGGCGGCGAGCTCGATCGCCAGCGGGATGCCGTCCAGCGCCCGGCAGATGTGGAGCACCGGGCCGAGCGTCGCCTGGTCGACCGTGAACCCGGGCCGGGCGGCCGCGCCCCGGTCGGCGAACAGCCGCATCGCCGCGAACCGCAGCGCCTCGGCTGGCGTGCCGTCCTGAACGGGCATGGCCAGCGGCCCGACCGGGTGCAGTACCTCTCCGGTGATGCCGAGCGGCTCGCGGCTGGTGGCCAGGATTCGCAGCTCCGGGCAGCGGGCCAGCAGCGAATCGATCAGCCCGGCGGCCGCGGCGACCAGGTGCTCGCAGTTGTCCATCACCAGCAGCAGGCGCTTGTCGTCGATCGCCTGCACGATCCGCTCCTGCGGCGGCACCGGGCCGGGGCCGCGCCCCTGGCGGGCGAGCAGCCCGAGCTCGCGCGCACCGAGCGGCGACAGCACCGCCTGGGGCAGGTCGACGGGGTCGACCACCGGCGCCAGCTCGACCAGCCAGACGCCGTCGGGCATGCGATCGAGCATGGTCGCGGCGGCCTCGTTGGCCAGCCTGGTCTTGCCGGAGCCGCCGGGGCCGGTGAGCGTGACCAGGCGTGAGCGGCCGAGCACCTCGGTGATCCTGGCAATGTCGTCGTCGCGGCCAACGAAGCTGGTGATCTGCGCCCGCAGGTTGGTTCGCGGCTCCTCAGCCACGCTCCCCGGCGGCGCCTCAGCCGCCGCCCTGGCCGGCGCCGCCGCCGCGGGCACCTCAGCCGTCTGGGCCGCGGGCCGGTCTGGCGCCGTGGAGGGCTCGGCGGCCGGGGCGGCCCGCGGCCCGGCGGGCGGCGGGCCGGTCTGGCCCCGGAGCACGCTCAGGTGGATGGCCTCAAGGTCGTCCGAGGGATCGATGCCGAGCTCGTCGGCCAGGCGCGAGCGCAGGCGCTCGTAGGCGCCGAGCGCGTCAGCCTGGCGGCCGCCGCGGACAAGGGCGCGCACCAGCAGCCCGGACAGCCGCTCCCGCAACGGATGGGCGGTCACCAGCTCGTCCAGTTCCGCCACGAGCCGGTCGCCGGTGCCGCTGGCCAGCTCCGCCTCGATGCGGTCCTCGACGGCGCCGAGCCGCAGCTCCTCCAGCCGGGCGATGGCCGCACCGGCGAACCGGGCCGTGGCCACGTCGGCCAGCGCCGGCCCGCGCCACAGCGCCAGCGCCCCCCGCAGGAGCTCCCGCGCTCTGCCCGGGTCTCCGCGCAGCTCCTCCCGGCCGGCCAGCGCCAGTCGCTCGAACTGGACCGAGTCCACCGCCTCGGGGTCGACCGCCAGCCGGTAGCCGGCCGCGTGGGACTCGACCACGTCGGGGAGCAGGCGGCGCAGGCGCGAGACCAGCGACTGCAGGGCGCCGCTGGCCGCGACCGGCGGCTCGGCGTCCCAGACGGCGTCGATGAGCTGACCGGCCAGCACCACCCGGTCGGGCGCCAACGCCAGCCGGATCAGCAGCGCCCGCAGCCTCGGCCCGACCACCTGGACGGGCTCGCCGAAGCCGACCCGCACGTCGAGCGGGCCGAGGATGCCGATTCGCAGGTCCATGGCCACGCTCGCCATTCTGCCCTGTCTCGTCCCGCTCGTGGGCGCCTACCCAGGCGCCGACGGGTCGACCGACCCGGCATGGAGGGCCGATGGCGCGGGTGGACTACGACCGGATGGCGGCGGTCTACGACGCCGGCCGGGACCGGACGCTCGACCAGCGCCAGGCGTGGCGGGAGGCGCTGGGGCGCCACCTGCCGCCGCCGTGCGGCTGCGCGGGCGGCGTGCTGGACCTCGGCGCGGGGACCGGCCAGTGGGCGCGGGCGCTGGCCACCTGGTGCGAGGTCCCGGTCGTCGCGGTGGAGCCGTCCGCCGGCATGCGCGCCGCCGCCGGCGTCCGGCGCCTCGACGGGGTCCGGGTGGTCGGCGGCCGCGGCGAGGCGATCCCGCTGCGCTCGGGCGCCGTGCCGGCGGCGTGGCTGTCGCTGGTCCTCCACCACCTCGACGACCCCGCCGCCTGCGCCAGGGAGCTGCACCGCGTGCTGTGCGACCACGGCCGCGTGCTGCTGCGGGGCGCCTTCCCCGACGCGGGAGCGCTCGTCGACCTCGCCTTCATGCTGGAGTTCTTCCCGGCCGCGGAGCGGGTCCTGGCGACCTTCCCGCGACTCGTCGACACGGTCGTCCTGTTCGAGCGCGCCGGGTTCACGCTGGTCGGCATGCGGGCGGTGGCCGACCTGGCCGCGGCCAGCCTGGCCGACGCGCTGGAGCGCGCGCGGCTCCGTGCCGACACGGTCCTGCGCCACCTGCCGGACGCCGAGTTCCACGCCGGCCTGCGCCGCCTGGAGGCCGCCGTCGCCGCGGAGGACCCCGCCCGGCCCGCGGGGCCCATCTTCGGCCAGATGCCCCTGGTGGTGCTCGCCAGGTAGCCGACCGCGGGTCGCCGCCAGGTAGCCGGCCGCGGGTCGCCGCCAGGTAGCCGGCCGCGGGTCGCCGCCAGGTAGCCGGCCGCGGGTCGCCGCCAGGTGGCGGCCCTTGCCCGCGGTCGTCCTGAGCCAGCATTGTGATCGCCGGTGGGGGACCCAGCGGTGTGCCGCCGCGCCGAAGGAGGCCAAGTGACACAGCTACAGGTCGACGTCCAGCCGGAGAAGGTCGGGTTCGACGCGGGGCGGCTGGCCAGGATCGACCGCCACTTCGCCCGCTACGTCGACGACGGGCGGCTGCCCGGCTGGCTGGTGCTGGTGAGCCGTGACGGCAAGATCGCCCACCTCAGCACGTACGGGCGGCGGGACATGGAGGCCGACCTGCCGGTCGAGCTCGACACCAGGTTCCGCATCTACTCCATGACCAAGCCGGTCACCTCGGTTGCGGCCATGATGCTGTTCGAGGAGGGGGCGTTCCAGCTCAAGGACCCGGTCTCCAAGTTCATCCCGTCGTTCGCCGACGCCCGGGTCTACCGCGGCGGCACGGCGCTGGCCGCCACCCAGGTGACCGAGCCGGTCACCGAACCGGTGCGCGTCTGGCACCTGCTGACCCACACCGCCGGGCTGACCTACGGCTTCCACCATGCGCACCCGGTCGACGAGATGTACCGGGCGGCGGGGTTCGAGTGGACCACGCCAGCGGACTTGGACCTGGCGGGCTGCTGCGACACCTGGGCCGGGATCCCGTTGCTGTTCCAGCCCGGCAGCGAGTGGAACTACTCGGTGGCCAGCGACGTGCTCGGCCGGGTCGTCGAGGTGGCGGAGGCGCCCTGGACGGAACCCGCCTGCTCGGCACCCGCACGCTGCGCTACATGACCCGCAACCACCTGCCCGGCGGAGCGGACCTGGAGGCGTTCGGGCGACCCCTGTTCGCGGAGCCCACCTTCGAGGGCGTTGGCTTCGGCCTCGGCTTCTCGGTCGTGCTCGACCCGATCGCCAACAAGGTCCCGTCCAGCCCTGGCGAGTTCGCCTGGGGCGGCGCGGCCAGCACCGCCTTCTGGGTGGACCCGGTCGAGCGGATCACCGTCGCGTTCCTGACCCAGTTGCTCCCTTCGTCCACGCACCCGATCCGCCCGGAGCTGCGACAGCTCGTCTACCAGGCCCTGGTGGATGACTGACTGGGATCGCGTCCGCAGGTTGACCTTCGTGCCATTCGTGCACGACGGCCGTTGCCGCGATCGTGGAGGCCGCCGACCGGGCGCGGCGCTGCCTGGACGACGAGCGCTGGTACCGCGACGGCTTGCGTCTGATGGAGGCGTCGTACCTGCGTGAGCGAACCCCCGCAGGGCGGCTCCGGGTTTGGGGGCACCGGGGCGCAGTGGAGATGCTCTCCCACCAGCTCGAACGGCTGGTGGCGCCGGGCGGGCGCCTGCTGGTCAGCAACTACGTCCCCGCCGAGCAACGGGACCGGTACCCGGCCGTGGTACTGGACAGGCTCGGCTTCCGCATGGCTGGCGTGACGGCGCCAGGGGACAGCGGCGAGCGCGCGGTGCCCCCGACCGCGTGGGTGCGGTCACGCGGAACCGAGTCTTGACCAGAGCGAGCACCGGGTTGAGAGTTGCCTGGCGGTTCCTTGTGAGCGCGAAAAGGGGGGGTAGGGTGTTCATTCAGGTCATTCAGGGTCGAGCGACCAACCCAGGCGGTCTCCAGGAGGAGATGGACCGCTGGCAGGTCGAGCTGCAGCCCGGGGCGAACGGCTGGCTGGGCTCCACCTCGGGGAGCACCGACGACGGCAACTTCATCGCCGTGGTGCGCTTCGAGTCCGAGGAGGCGGCTCGCCGCAACAACGACCGCCCCGAGCAGAGCGCCTGGTGGAGCCGGGCATCACAGCACCTGGCCGACGTGGCCTTCCACGATTCGTCACGCGTCCACGCCTACAAAGAGGGTGGATCCGACGACGCCGGCTTCGTTCAGGTGATCCAGGGGCACTCCGAGGACATGGACCGCCTGGCCGAGCTCGCCATGTCCGAGGAGGAGCGGCTCGCCCAGGATGCGCCACACATCCTCGGCATGACCGTGGTCGAGCACGCCGACCGCAAGGGCGACTTCACCCAGACGGTGTACTTCACCTCCGAGGAGGAGGCGCGGCGCTGGGAGCGTGAGAACCCGCCGGAGTCGAACCCTCAGTTCGTCGAGGCCTACAACCTCATGAGCGACCTGCGCTACTTCGACCTGCGCGACCCGCGTCTGGAAAGCGCCAAGTAGTCCGAGCCATCACGGCCTCGGCCGGCGGCATCCTCCGGACGGGGGATGCCGCCGCCTGACCGGTCCAGCGCGCGGTCCATCGAGCACGGCGAGGTCCTCGGGATCCTCGGCCCCAACGGCCCCGGCAGGTCCACCACTGTCGGGATCGGGCAGCGGTCGCGGCGGGTCGCTGGCAACCTGGAGGTCGAGGCCTACAGGCGCCGCCTGCTGCCGTCGCCGCGAGACCGGTCGACCAAGGAGGTCGAGGTGGAGGTCAAAGAGCTCGGTCACATCGTCCTGTACGTCCGGGACATCGAGCGGTCGTCCGGGTTCTACCGCGACGTGCTCGGCTGGCGGCAGGTGCTGCCCGAGCCCGGGCAGCCCTCGCAGCTCCCGATGGCGATGTTCTCGGCGCCGTCGGGGCGGACCCACCACGAGCTGCTGCTCATCGAGGTCGGCCCCGACGCCGCCCCGCAGCCGGAGGGCAAGCGGGTCGGCATGTACCACTTCGGGCTCAAGGTCGGGGACAGCGACGACGAGCTGCGGGAGGCCCTGGCGCGGCTCCAGGAATCGGGCACCACCCTGCTCGGCGCCAGCGACCACACCGTCACCCACAGCCTCTACATCGCCGACCCCGACGGCAACGAGATCGAGCTGTACGTGGACGTCCCCGGCGTCGACTGGCGCAGCGACCCCACCCTGATCGCCGCCCCCATCAAGCCTCTGCGCCTGTAGCCCGCGGGCAAGGGCGGGACGGCAGCGACATCGACCTGCTGGTGGATTTCACCGCCGGATCGCCTCGAGAACCCGCGGCGGGGCTGACCGAGCGCCCGGCGACCGTCAGGACCTGGGGCGCCTGGTGGAGTTGGTGAGGCGGGATCGCAGCTCTTCGAGCCGGCGGCGGTTCTCCGGCCTCTCGAGCGCCTGCTTGGCCTGATCGGCGAGCTGGCGGCCCTTCGGGCTGCGTGCGAGCTCGATGAGGCGTTGCTTCATGGATGGCATGCGCTGTCCCCTTTGCCCTCGGCGAACCGTGCGTTGACTGGCCGAAGGTCTCTCCCACCCTTGCGGGTGGTCGCACCGGGCTCGTGGCCGTGCTGACGGTGGACCGTTGCGCGGGATACTCCCCTTCGCGGGCGAAGCTATCGGGCGGCGGGTCAAAATCCGATAAGGCCACCCGCATGCCACTCGCCCCGTGGGATCGTCGACGCCCCGCAAGGCGGGCGGCCCCCGCCGGCGCCGATGCCTCGTCCGGCGTGCGAGACCGCCGACGTCGCCGCGCCGGGCTCGCCCCAGGACCGTTGACCCGTCACAGATCCGCCCGGTCGTGCGTCGTAGGTCCTGGAACCGACGACTGGAGGAAATCGTGAACGATCAGGCGACCCGGATCGGGGAGGCGGCCAGGAGCCGCTGGGAGCCGCGGGCGCACGGGCGCCGAGGCGGCCGCGGACGCGGGTACGTGACCACCGTGACGTTGCTCGCGGGGGCGGGCATGCTGGCCGTCGGCGTCTGGTGCCTGGTGGCGCCGCGCTCGTTCGCCGAGGCGGTGAAATTCCCGTACGCGGAGCACTTCATCCACGACCTCGGCGCCTTTCAGGTCGGCATCGGCGTGACGCTGCTGCTGGCGGTGGCCTGGAGCGACGCGCTCGCCGTGGCGCTGGCCGGCTTCCTGGTCGCCAACAGCGTCCACGCGGTCAACCACGCGCTGGACCTCGACCTGGGCGGCCGGGCCTCGGACCCGTGGCTGCTGGGCCTGGCCTCGCTGCTGATCGCCGCGGCGCTGGCGCTGCGGCTGCGCGAGCTCGACTACGTGGTCGGCGCCGTGGGCACGGCCGCCACGCCGGAGCTGGAGCCGTTCGTGCGCCAGAAGACCGCGCTGCTGGTGAGCTACCGCCGGGACGGCACGCCGGTCGGCACGCCGCTCAGCGTCGCCGTGGACGGCGACCATGCCTTCGTCCGCAGCTTCGAGCGGGCGTGGAAGACCAGGCGCATCCGCAACAACCCCGAGGTCGAGCTGGCCCCCTCGACCGCGCGCGGCAAGCCGACCGGACCGGGGATCCGGGCCCGCGCCAGGCGGCTGGAGGGCGCGGAGGCCGGGCAGGCCGCACACGCCCTGGCCCGTAAGCACCCGCTGCTGCACGGCGTGCTGGTGCCGCTCGGCCACCGCGTGGGCCGCTCCCGCACGGGCAGGACCGTCCACTTCGAGCTGACGCCGCTCGACGAGTGACCGGGCTGGCGCTGGAGCGCGGCGCTCAGCGCTCGAAGATCGCCACGATCGTGGCGCCCAGCGTGTGGCCGGAGAGGATGAAGCCCACAGCCGGTCTGTCCGGGAGCGCGTGCTGCTGGCGCCTTGGCCGCCAGGGCGCGGCGTCCGGCGGAAGGCCAACGGTCGTGCCCTGGCAGGAGCGCCAGGGTAAGGTCAGCGGATGGAGATCGCGCTGCTCGGGCCGCTCTCGGTGACCAGGGATGATCGGCCGCTCGAGCTGGGCGGGGCCCAGCCGCGGCTGCTGCTGGCCCTGCTCGCCCTCGACCCGGGTCGGGTGGCCGGAGCCGACCGCCTGGTCGACGGGATCTGGGGTGCGCACCTGCCGTCCGAGCCCGCCAACGCGCTCCAGGTGGTGGTGTCGCGGCTGCGGCGGGCGCTCGCCCCGGACCAGGTGGTGATCTCCAGGCCGCCGGGGTACCTGCTGGCGCTCGAACCGGAACGGGTCGACGCGGTCTGCTTCGAGCGCCTCGCCGCCGCTGGCCGCGAGGCGGCCGCCGCCGGGCACGCCGAGCGCGCCGCCGGGCTGCTGCGGGCGGCGCTGGACCTGTGGCGCGGGGACGCGCTGGCCGACTTCCCCGGCGTGGCGGCGGCGCGCTCGGCGGCAACGCGCCTGGACGAGCTTCGCCTGGCGGCCCTGGAGGACCGCATCGAGGTCGACCTCGGGCTCGGCCGCCAGGCCCAGGTGATCGGCGAGCTGCAGGCCCTGGTCGACCGGGAGCCCCTCCGCGAGCGCCTGCACGCCCAGCTCATGCGGGCCCTGTACGCGACCGGCCGGCAGGCCGACGCGCTGGCCGCCTACCAGCGCGCCCGCGAGGTCCTGGCCGAACGCGCCGGCCTGGACCCCGGCCCCGACCTGCGCCGACTGGAAGCCCGGCTGCTCGCCCAGGACCCCGCGCTCCCGACCGCCCCGGAGCTGTCGGTGGGAGCGCGCCAGCCCGCGCCGTCGGCCGGAGCGCCCTGGGCGGCACAGCCTACGGCGGCGCCGTCGAATCTGCGGGTGCCGCTGACCAGCTTCGTCGGGCGGGAGCACGAAATCGGTCAGGTGGCGTCGCTGCTCGGGCGCGGCCGGCTGGTGACGCTGGTCGGGCCGGGCGGGGCTGGCAAGACGCGGCTGGCGGTCGAGGCGATGACCCGGCTGCTGGCCGCCGGCGAGGTCGGGCGGGACGGCGCCTGGGTGGTCGAGCTGGCGTCGCTGCGGGACCCCGCGCTGCTGGCCGGGGCGGTGCTGGACGCCGTCAGCCCGCGGGTCGAGCTGGCCAGGCTGGACGGGCCGGCCGGCGGCGACGACGGCGACGGCGCGATTGGGCGCCTGCTGCGCGCGCTGCGGAGCCGCCACCTGCTGCTGGTCCTCGACAACTGCGAGCACCTCGTGGAGGCGGCCGCCAACCTGGTCGAGACGATGCTCGGGGCATGCCCGGCGGTGCGTGTGCTGGCGACCAGCCGCGAGGCGCTGCGCGTGCCCGGCGAGCTGCGCCTGCCCGTGCCGGCGCTGCCGATGCCGCCGGCGGAACTGGACGACCCCGGAGAGCTGCTCGCCTTCGACGCCGGGCGGCTGTTCGTGGAGCGCGCCCGGGCGGTGGTCCCGAGCCTGGAGCCGGGGGCTCCGGAGGCGCGGGCGATCGGGGAGATCTGCCGGCGCCTCGACGGCCTGCCGTTCGCCATCGAGCTGGCGGCAGCCCGCGTCAACGTGCTGCCCGTCGCCGAGCTGGCCGCGCGGCTGCACGACCGCTTCCGGCTGCTGACCACCGGCGCGCGGACGGCGCTGCCGCGCCACCGCACGCTGCGCGCGGTGGTCGACTGGAGCTGGGAGCTGCTGACCCCGCCCGAGCAGGTGGCCCTGCGCCGGCTGGCGGTGTTCAGCGGCGGTTGCACCCTGCAGGCGGCCGAGCGGGTCTGCGCCGACACGCGGCAGCGCCCAGGCCTGGCCGCCGGGGAGGTGGCCGGCGCGATCGCCGGCCTGGTCGAGAAGTCACTGGTGGAGGTCGCCCCCGGGGCGACCCTGCCGCCACCGTTCTGGCCCGGGATCGAGCGTGCGGACCTGCCGCCGGTGCCGGCGCCGCCGGTGGGGGAGCCGCGCTACCGGCTGCTGGAGACGGTGCGCGCCTACGCCGGCGAGCGCCTGGCCGAGGCGGGCGAGGTCGACCAGGTCGCCCACACGCACGCGCAGTGGTGCGCGGGCGAGGTCGACCAGGGCCAGACCAGGCTGCGCGGCGCCGACCAGCTCGTCTGGTGGACGCGGGCGTACGCCGAGCACGCCAACCTGCGCGCCGGCCTGCGCTGGCTGATCGACCACGGAGACGCGGCCGTGGCGGTGCCCCTGGCCGGCGGGCTCGCGTGGCACCAGGGGTTCTTCGGCCAGCGCGAGGACGCGCTCGACGACCTGCGCGCGGCGCTGGCCCTGCCTGCCGCGCCGCGCGACCGGGGGCGCGCCGAGGCACTGGCCACCCACGCCTGGCTCGGCATGTGGACGGGCGACGGCCCCGACGCGTTCGAGGCGCGCATCGACGAGGCGGCGGCGATCTTCCGTGAGGTGGGGGAGCTGGCGCACGCCGACCTGATCGCCGCGCTGGGGGGCAACATCCGCGAGCGCATGCGGCAGCGGGAACTCGGTGAGCTGGCGGCGCCCGGGTCGGCGCCCGAGCCGTTCGACCCTCCAGCGCTGGAAGCGGTGCTGGCCGAGGACCAGTGGACCCACGCCATCGCCTGGTACGCGATGGTGTCCGTCATGACCGTGGCGCTGGAACGTATCAGTGCCGGCGATCCGGCCGGCGCCCGCCGCGAGGCCGAGCTGCTGCTGGAGCGACTGCGGCGTCGTGGCGACCGCCTCGGCATGATCGACTGCCACGAGCTGCTCTCGGGCGTCGCCACCTTCGAGGGCGATCTCGGCCGGGCAGAGGCGGAGCTGCGCGAATCGCTCCGGCTCGCCTGCGAGCTGCGCTACCCGGCCGAGATGGCGGTCCAGCTCGGCCGGCTCGGCGAGGTCGAGCTGGGCAGCGGCGACCTGGCCGGCGCCCGCGCCCACCTGGAGCAGGCGCTGGCGGGCTTCCGGCAGCTCGGCATGCCCGACATGGCCGCCTCGGTAGGCAACGCTCTCGGCACGGCCGCCATCCTGGAGGGCGACCTGGTGCGGGCCCGCGCGCAGCACGAAGCGTCGCTCGCCGCCTACCGCCAGCTCGGCGACGAGGTGGGCGCGGCCGCGTCCGAGGCCCTGCTGGGACTGGTCGCCGCGCGCGGCGGCGAGCCGGAGCGGGCGGCGGACCTCCTGGACCGCGCGCTGGCCACCGCCAGGCGGGCCCGCAACCCCATGCTGGCGTCCTTCACGATGGGCACCATGGCGGTGATGGCCGCCGACGCCGGCGACGCGGAGCGGGTTGCGGTGCTGTACGGCGCGGCGAGCTGGCAGGGCAGCGGCGGCGGCTCGCTGCTCTTCGGCCGCCGGGTGATCCCCTGGCCGCTGCCGCCGCGCCTGATGGACGCCGCCGTCACCGCCGCTCGGCGCGCGCTCGGCGACGACGGCTTCGAGGCGGCGATGGCCAGAGGTCGGGCGCTGGGCCCCCACCGGGTCGCCGTCGCCGCCGGCCAGCCGCCGAGGGCAGGCCAGCTGGGGGCGCCGGGAGACGCTCAGCCGACCCGCCGGTAGCTGCGCACCGCCCAGGTGAAACTGACCACGGTGATCGCGCCGATCCAGAGCAGCGCGTGCAGCGCCGGCGTGGCCACCGGCCCGCCGAGCAGCAGGCTCCGGCACGCGTCCGCAACCACCGTCAGCGGGTTGGCCCTGACGACCGGCTGCAGCCAGCCGGGCATGCGCGTCGGCGAGGCGAAGATCGAGCTGGCGAAGATCAGCGGCATCAGCGCCACGAACCAGACCATCTGCACCGCCTCGGGATCGCGCACCGACAGCGCGGTGCCGGCGCTGATGAAGGCGAACGAGATGCCGAAGGCGACCACCAGCGCCAGCCCGGCCACGCCGCCGGCGAACCCACCGCCGAAGCGGAACCCGAGCCCAAGGCCGACCGCCACGATCAGCGCGACCGTCAGCAGCATCCGGACGGTGTCGGAGAGGATCCGGGCGATGAGGTACCCGGAGCGGGCGATCGGCAACGACCGGAAGCGGTCCAGGATGCCGTTGCGGACGTCGGTGGCCAGCCCGGCCGCGGTGATCGCCGACGAGAACGCCACCTGCTGGACCAGGATGCCGGGGATCAGGTAGGAGGCGTAGCGGCCGCCGCCGGGCAGCACGATCGAGCCACCGAGCACGTAGTTGAACAGCAGCGTGAGCATGATCGGGCGCAGCGCGTCGGCCACCACCATGTGCGGCGTCCGCAGCAGCGGGCGCAGGTTGCGGCCGGCGATGGCCAGCGAGTGGCGCAGCGTCCGCAGCGGGCCTGGGCGCTCCGGCACCGCCGCGCGCGATCGCGGGCCGCCGGGAACGGTGGGGTTCAGGATGGTGGCACTCATGCCGCACGCTCCTCGTCGCGGGTCTGTGCGGTGTGGCCGACCAGGCGCAGGAACACGTCGTCCAGGCTTGGGCGCCGCAGCGCGAGGTCGGCGACGGCGACGCCGGCGGCGTCCAGGCGGCGCACCGCCTCGGCGAGCACCCCTGGACCGGCCGCCGGCATCGTGACCAGGCGCGCGTCGGCGTCCACCAGCGGAGTCCCGCCGGCCAGGCTCTCCAGGGCTCTGGCGGCGGCTCGCAGGTCGCCGCCGGCCGGCCGAACCTCGATCACCTGCCCGCCCGCGTGGGCCTTCAGCTCGTCGCTGGAGCCCTCGGCGATCACCCGGCCAACGTCGAGCACCACGATCCGGTCGGCGAGCTGGTCGGCCTCCTCCAGGTACTGGGTGGTGAGCAGGACGGTGGTGCCGTCGGCGACCAGCTCGCGGATCGTGCCCCAAAGGCCGATGCGGCTGCGCGGGTCCAGCCCCGTGGTCGGCTCGTCGAGGAACAGCACCCGAGGCCTTCCGACCAGGCTGGCCGCCAGGTCCAGGCGCCGCCGCATCCCGCCCGAATAGGTCCGCACCAGCCGGTCGGCGGCGTCGGCCAGGTCGACCAGCTCGAGCAGCTCGGCGGCGCGCTCGCGCCGCTGCTTGCGCGGCAGCTCCAGCAGGTTCCCGATCAGCTCGAGGTTCTCGCGGCCGGTCAGCGGCTCGTCCACCGCGGCGAACTGGCCCGTCAGGCCGATCTGCGCGCGGGCGGCCATCGGCTGGCGGGACAGGTCGTAGCCGGCGACCACGGCGCGCCCCGCGTCGGGCTCCAGCAGCGTGGTCAGGATCCGCACGGTGGTCGTCTTGCCGGAGCCGTTGGGCCCGAGCAGCCCGAGGACGGTCCCGGCCGGCACCCTCAGGTCCACCCCGTCGAGTGCTCTGGTGGGGCCGAAGTGCTTGACCAGGCCTTCAGCCTGGATCGCGGTGGTCATCATGCCTCCTGTCGCGTTCGCGCGGGCTCGTTCGCCCATGAGCGGTCCGCGACACCGTGCGCCACCGCGCCGACAGTCTCCTGAACCCCGGCTGTCAGCCCTTGCAGCGGGCTGACAACCGGGACGGGTGGCTACAGCGAGTAGGGGCCGAACCTGGCCCAGGCCACCACCACGGCCAGGATGAACAGGAGGGCGTTGATCCCGATCTCCTGCCGCTCGCCCTTGCGCTGGTGATGGACCGCGGCCAGCACCATCAGCAGCGCCAGGCCGGACGCGGCCAGCGGGACCAGCACGGTGGCGATGCCGGTGACCGCCGGCACGATCAGTCCCAGGCCGGCCAGCACCTCGAGCGCCCCGACGGTCTTCACGCCCGTGTCGGAGTAGTCCTCGACCCAGCCCATGTTGGTGGCCAGCCGCTGGCGAGGCTGGCTGACCTTCATGGTCCCCGCCCCGAGGAAGGCTGCGGCGAGCAGCACCTGCACTACCCAGATGACGACGTTCACGGCGATTCCCCTCTCGGGTCGGCGAACGGCTCTCCGTCCGCGATCTTTCACCACAATACGGAGGCTACCCTCCATATTCCAAACTCGGGTCTGGATGCGGAGCGGCGGCCAGCCGCTCAGCCGGCTTCCAGCAAGGGATGCGGGCGCCGCCAGGCACGCCGATCCGCGGGATGTTTGCTTTAATGGGCTGAAGGAACGTCCCGCACAACCGGTCGGCCATGCAAGCCTGCTGCCCGATGAGACAGGAGCGTGCATGGCCACACTCGAGGACCCGCGCACGGCCACGGCTCTGGAGTCGACGGCGCGGTCGCTCCCATCAGTTGCGGCCCGCGGCAGCGACTACGCCGATCTGTCCCGCCGGATCAGGCGCTCCGGGCTGCTGGACCGCAGGCCCGCCTACTACTGGGCGAAGATCGCCTCGACCACCGGCATCCTCGCCGCCGGATGGGCCGCCTTCCTTCTGCTGGGGGACTCGTGGTGGCAGGTCGCGGTCGCCGTGTACCTGGCCTTCGCGTTCACACAGGTCAGCTTCCTGGGCCACGACGCCGGGCACCGCCAGGTCTTCCGGACCAAGCGAGCCAACGGACTCCTGGGCCTGGCGCTGGGCAACCTCCTCGTCGGGCTCAGCTTCGGCTGGTGGGTCGGCAAGCACAACCGCCACCACAGTCACCCCAACCAGGTCGACCTGGATCCTGACATCACCATCGGCGCCGTCGCGTTCACCGCCGACCAGGCGCGCTCCAAGCGCGGCGTCACCCGGTTGATCGTCAGGTACCAGGCGTACCTGTTCTTCCCGATGCTGCTGCTGGAAGCGATGCACCTGCACGCCGCGAGCGTCCGTGCGGTGGCGCGCGGCGCGGTCAAGCTGCACGTGGTCGAGGCGCTGCTGCTGGTCGCCCACGGCATCGGCTATCTGGCCGGGCTGCTGCTGGTGCTGTCGCCACCGCGCGCCGCGGTCTTCCTGATCGTGCAGCAGAGCCTGTTCGGCCTGTACCTCGGCTGCGCCTTCGCGCCCAATCACAAGGGCATGCCGGTGGTGGAGGGCGGGGAGGACCCCGGCTTTCTCCGCCGCCAGGTGTTGACCTCACGGAACGTGCGCGGCGGCCGGCTCACGGACTTCCTCCTCGGCGGGCTGAACTACCAGATCGAGCACCATCTCTTCCCGAGCATGCCGAGGCCCAGCCTGCGCCGCTCGCAGCCGATCATCCGCGAGTTCTGCGCGGAGCGGCGGATCTCCTACAGCGAGACCGGGATCGTCCGCTCCTACGCCGAGGCGTTGCGCCATCTCCACCAGGCGGGTGCCGACCTTCGCCGGCCGGCGGGAGCCACCAGAAGCCAAGCGCGCTGATGCCGGGGGAACCGGAGCTTGCCGCCGGTCTGCTATGCTCGGTTGGTCCTACCCCCAGCGAGGGCGGTCAGCCCTCGCGGTCGTCACAGGGTCCGTACTCCGTTCGTACGCCGCCGGGTCGCCGGCATGGATCGTCCGCGCGCTGTATCGCACTGAGACGTCCATCCGACTCATGAACGGAGTCCCGTTCCACGTGTCTGTCGCAACTACCGTTCCGAACCCATCCCGCACGTCCGGCAGTTCCTTCGAGGACCTTGGCGTGCCTTCCGTCCTGACCGCCGTGCTCGCCCGGCGCGGCATCACCAACCCCCTTCCCATCCAGGCCCGCGCCCTCCCGGACGCGCTGGCGGGCCGCGACGTCCTCGGGCGGGCCGAGACCGGCTCGGGCAAGACGCTGGCGTTCGGCCTGCCGCTGCTGCTCCGCGTCGCGGCGCAGGCCGGCCGGAGCGCCACGCAGGCCGGCGGCGGCAGGGCCGCGCAGCCTGGTGGTCGGAGCGCCGCGGAGGCCGGCGGCGGCAGGGCTGGGCGCTCTTCCCGGACCCGGCCGTCCGCCCTGGTGCTGGTGCCCACCCGCGAGCTGGCCCGCCAGGTCCACGACGAGCTCGTCCCGCTGGCGAGGGCGCTCGGCCTACGGATGCTCGCCGTCTACGGCGGCGCGTCGATGCGCACCCAGGTGCAGGCGCTGCGGCGCGGCATCGATGTGGTGGTGGCGACGCCCGGGCGGCTGACCGACCTGCTGGGCCAGGGCGCCTGCTCCCTGGACGCCGTCGGCATCACCGTGCTCGACGAGGCCGACCACATGGCCGACATGGGCTTCCTGCCAGCCGTGACCTGGCTCCTGGATCGCGTCCCCTCCGCAGGGCAGCGGCTGCTGTTCTCGGCCACGCTCGACAATGGCGTCGACGTCCTGGTGCGCCGCTACCTCACCGATCCCGTGCACCACGCGGTCGGGCCGGCGGTCGGCGGCGTGGCGCGGACGGACCATCGCTTCGTCGAGGTGACCGCCCTCGACAAGGTCGCGGTCGCGGCCGAGCTGGCCGCCAGCTCCGGCCGGGTCCTATTGTTCGTCCGCACCAGGCACGGGGCCGCACGGCTGGCGCGCCAGCTCGGCCGCGCCGGGATCGCCGCCGGTGCGCTGCACGGGGACATGGCCCAGCACGCCAGGGAGCGCGCTCTGGCGGCGTTCGCCACGGGCCGGACTCCGGTCCTGGTGGCGACCGACGTCGCGGCCCGCGGCATCCACGTGGAGGGCGTCGACCTGGTCGTGCAGTTCGACCCGCCGGCGGAGGCAAAGGCCTACCTGCACCGGTCCGGCCGCACCGCGCGGGCGGGTGCCGCCGGCAGCGTCGTCACCCTGGTTCTGCCCGAGCAGGCGGCGGACGTCGCCGAGCTGCGTCGGCGAGCCGGCGTGGCGGGGGCGGGTCGTGCCGGTTCCGCGGCCGGCCGTCCTGGTGGTGCCGTCCGTCGGCGGCGGCCTCGTCACCGCGCCCGCGGTCCCCGTTGACGGGGAGCCGGTCGGCTCAGACCCCGATGGACCAGGGACCCGAGAAGCGCGCAGCGCAGATCTGGTAGCCGAGCGTGGTGTCGCCGGCTCCCAGCCCCGCGTACCACATGCGCAGGGAACCGTCACGGGATCGGACGGCGCACGGGGCGTTGACTCCGCGCGCCTCCGGGCCCTCCCCGGCAGCCTGGAGGGTGGTCCCATGGCGGTCCCACTCGACCCCGTCGCCAGAGGTCGCCATGGCGATGTCGACGCGCCTCGCGCCTTCGCTGGCGTGGAACATGTAGAAGGTCCGCGCCATCACGATCACGCAGGGATACGAGGTGGCCAGCTCGCCCTCCGCCGGCTCCAGGACCGGCCCGACGCGATCCCACGAGGCGCCGGAGGACGAGACCGCCGCGAGGATCACCGCGCGCCGGCTGTCGTTGGAGCCGTCGTAGCCGGTGAAGAACAGCCACCAGCCCGTCTCGCCGCGCACCAGGCAGGGATGGCTGGCGCCGAGGGAGTCCTGTGCGCCGCGCTGCAGGATGGTGCCCTGCGGCGTCCACTGGCGGCCGTCCTCCGAGGTGGCCATGTGCAGCCGGGTCCGCTGGCCGTCGAAGCCCCCGTAGGCCATCAGGTAGCCGCTCGCCGTGCGCACGACGCTGGGGGATTCGACGCCGTACAGGTCGCTGTCGCCGCTCGATCCGGCGTCCATCGCGATCCCTTGGCGCTCCCACTTCCGCCCAGGTCGCTGGACCGCCGTCAGGATCCGTCCGGTGGTGCCGTCGTGGCCCGAGTACCACATCCGCCGGGCGCCGTCCTCCTCGAGGACCCAGGGGCGGGACATCCGCACAGCGTCCGGCTCACCGGGCCGTCCCAGCGTCAGAATCGTTCCCTCACGCACCCATCCCACCGGTCACACCTGCCCACCGCGGCTGAACCGTCGGTCGGGGATCTGGTCACGGTGCACGTAGCACCAGTCGTCCGGATTGTACCGGGAGAGTTTGGTCGTACAGCCCGCAGCGGCGCAGACCCTGTTTTCACCGAACGAGCGGATGAGCTGTCTGCCGCCAATCCAGCCGGGGTTGCTGTGTGTCCTTGCCATGTCGCACCGCTCTCGATAGTCGTGACGCCGCATGGAGCATCGCCACGACCTCGACGGCACGCCGGGCAGCACCCTCGTGCGCCAGCGATCGATACAGCTCACCGGCAGTGTGAGTCTACGCTTGGTGTGGGGCACGGGCACGCACCAGCAAGACGAGGAGCCAACGCGATGACGCAGTCGAACGAGCTCACCTGGGACGAGGCGATGCACCGGGCGCATCAGGCCGTCACGGTCTCTGAGCAGCTCTATAACGAGATCGACGAGCCCGAGGGTCGTACCAACGTCGACATCGAGAAGCACCTTCGCAGGGCCGAGGTGAAGGCGAGCCACGCAAAAGTATGGGTGGCGATCGCCCAGGCGCTGGGGACGCAGGGCGACCGGTACTGAGCAGGCGTGTCATCCGGCGCGCCGAGGCTCGGCACCACCGCATTCCCCAGTTCCGCGCGCTTATCCACAACTTGCGCGACCCGGGCTTCCTTCGTCGATGAGAAGAAGCTAGCATTCCCGCCGACATCGGCTGTCGGCGGGGGGTGGGGCGTGAGGGGGACTCGGACCGGCGTCTTCGGGATCGTGCTGGCGCTCTTGCTCGCGTTCGGCGCTTCGGTGCCGACGACCGCCACGGCCGCGTCCGCGGCGGCGCCAGGTGGGCCCGGTGCGCTCTCGCACTTCGACCTCGCCCGCAAGGACTGCCTGGGCACGGCTCGCAACCGCACCTCGAAGGTCTGGTACACGGTCGCGGGCGGCGTCCTCTCCGACGTCTACTACCCGACCGTCGACAACACCAACGTCGAGACGATGCAGTACATCGTCACCGACGGGTCCACCTTCACGGACCTGCAGACCCGCGACATGACCTACACGGTGCGGGCGCTCGACCCCGGCGGGATGGCCTGCCAGGTCACGGCCACCGCCAGGAGCGGGCGCTACCGGATCGTCACCGACTACCTGACCGATCCGGACCGCGCCACCGTGCTGCTCCACACCAGGTTCCAGCCGCTGGTCGGCGCCACCGGGGACTACCGGCTGTACGTGCGGCTGGACGCGACCGTGAACGGCAACGGGGGCGGTGGCACGGACAACGCCGGCGCCGACACCGGCACCGTCGACGTCTCGACCGGGCATCCGGTGCCGGTCGCGATCGACACCAGCACCGCCACGATCGCGGCCAACCGCGACTACGCAACCCCCGTGTTCGCGGCGCTTCGGCCTTCGACCCCGTTCACGCAGGTGAGCAGCGGCTTCGCCGGCACCGACTCCGACGGCCTGGTGCAGCTCGACCGGGACCGGGCGCTCGGCGACACCTTCACGGACGCGGTCAACGGGAACCTCGTCCAGACCGCCAGGCTGGAGCTGGACCGCGGCGCGGGGGTGACGCTCGCGCTCGGCTTCGGCGCGACCCAGGCGGAGGCGGTCCAGACGGCCGGCGCGAGCCTCGGCAACCGCCTGGACAGCGTGCTGGCGCGGTACATGGCCGGGTGGATCGCCTACGATGCCGGCCTCCGGCAGCCCGGACACGCCTTCCGAGGACTGCCGCCCAGCCGGCAGGCTGCCCTCACCCGCGCGTACGACCTGTCCGCCAACGTGCTCAAGGCGTCCGAGGACAAGACCTTCAAGGGCGCCGTGGTGGCGTCGCTGGCGTCGCCATGGGGACAGGCCGTGGCGGCCGGCAACTCGACGTCCAACTACTTCGGCTCCTACCGCGAGGTGTTCGCGCGCGACCTCTACGAGACCTTCACCGGCCTGCTGCTCGACGGAGACCTGGCCACCGCCCGCGACACCGTGCGCTTCCTGTTCGAGCGCCAGCAGCTCCCGGACGGCTCGATGCCCCGCAACAGCCTGGTCAACGGCAAGCCCGCGCCCGACACGTTCGGGACGCAGCTGGACGAGGTCACCTATCCGATCCTGATGGCCCTGCAGGCCGGGATCACCGACAGGGCGTTCTACCTGGCCCACGTCAAGCGGGCGGCCGACTTCGCCATCAGCCACGGGCCGAGCTTCGGCGCCGAGCGCTGGGAGGAGCAGAGCGGCTTCTCGCCCTCGACCATCGCGGCCGAGGTCGCCGGGCTGGTCGCCGCGGCCCAGATCGCCGACCTGGCCGGCGACCGGGCCTCGGCGCGCGTGTACCGGGGTGTCGCCGACGACTTCCAGCGCTCGGTGAAGGGCTGGACCATCACCACCAACGGCCCCAGGAGCCCACGGCCGTACTTCATCCGGCTCTCCAAGACCGGTGACCCCGACGCGGCCATCACCTACAACGTCGGCAACGGCGGCCCGACCCTCGACCAGCGCGAGGTCATCGACGCCGGCTTCCTCGAGCTGACCCGCCTCGGGCTGTTCCGGGCCGACGACCCCGACGTGGCCAGGTCTCTCCAGGTCGTCGACGCGACCATCCGGTCGCAGACACCCAGTGGGCCGGGCTGGCACCGTTACAACGGCGACGGCTACGGCGACGGGAACGCCGACGGCCACCCATGGGCACCGTCCAACAAGGGCAACGGGCACCTGTGGCCGGTGCTGGACGGTGAGCGGGCCGAGCACCACATCGCCGTGGGCGATCAGGCCACCGCGCTCGGGCTGGCGGAGGCCATGTCCCGCTTCGCCGGCGGCGTCGGCCTCATCCCCGAACAGGACTGGGAGAACCCCGACCTGGCGCCGTCGCCGTTCGGCACCGCGCCGGAGGTCGCCTCGATCGGCTTCGTCAACGGCCAGCCGGCCGGCTCGGCCGCGCCGCTGACCTGGTCCGCGGCCCAGTTCGTGCGGCTGGTGCGCGACCTGGACGCCCGGCACCTGCTCGAGCAGCCAGCCGACACGGTCAGCCGCTACGTCACCCGTCAGCAGGGCGCCACCACGTTGACCGTCACCGCCCCTGCGGACCGGACGGCGGTGCCCGGCTCCCCGGTGACCGTCAGCGGCACGTCGGCGCCTGGCAGCACCATCGATGTCTCCGCCACCAACACCGAGCGGGACTCCGAGAACACCGTGGTCACCACGACGGCCGGGCAGGACGGCGCCTGGACCGTCCAGGTGCCGATCAACGGCGGCACGATCGTCCTCGACGCGGTCGCCACCGCCGGCGACGGCGGCACCGCGCACGTGCAGCGGACGGTCGTGCTGGACTTCACGCCGGGCACGGTCCTGCTGGACGTCGGCGACCCGGACGGCGACGACAACGGGCCAGGCAACTACGCCTACCCGACCTCGTCCAACTTCCAGCCGGGCGCCTTCGACCTGCAGCGCTTCCAGGTCCTGGACGACGGCACCAACGTCATCTTCCGGGTGCGGACCAGGGACCTCACGCCAACGTTCGGGAGCCCGCTCGGCGCGCAGCTCGTCGACGTCTACGTGCACGATCCCGCCGCCTCCAAGACCTCGACAGCGGCGTCGTTCCCGCAGCGCAACTACTCGATCGCGGGCAGTTCGGCCTGGAGCAAGCTGCTGGAGGTCCAGGGCTTCGGGCAGCGCTACGTCGACGCCGGCGGGGCCACCCTGGGCGCCATCACCATCAGGGCCAACGAGATCTCGCGCTTCATCACCTTCAGCGTGCCCAAGTCGTCGCTCGGGCAGCCGGGGCCGGGCTGGGGCTTCACCGTGGTCCTGACCGGCCAGGACGGGTTCAGCCCGGACCAGGCCCGCGGCTTCGCGCCCACGCCGCAGGAGTTCGCCTTCGGCGTGTGCGCCGCGCCGTCGACCGATCCGCACTGCACGGCCGATCCAGGCAGCGTGCCCAAGGCGGTGGACGTGTTCACGCCGGCCGGCGTCGAGCAGTCCGACGAGCTCGACTACACGGTGCACCAGCCGGTGACGCTCCAGGCCGTCACCATCCAGCAGTAACCCCATGGGCCGTGGCCAGTAACCCCATGGGCCGTGGCCCGGGAGCCACCGCCCGCGGGATGCGTCGCCGTACGGCTACCAGTGGCAGTTGGACCGTGCCCACTTCGTGCTGTTCGACTCCCGCCGGGACTCCGTTCCCCCGCACCGAGTGGGTCATCGCGGGGCTGGACTGGCCGCAGGCGCGCCACGCCGGAGCCCGCAGGGTCTGGGTGCACCGGGCCTTCGGGCAGGCGCTCTGGCGCCTGCCGCGCGGGCGATGAGTCAGGGCGGTCGGTGGCGACCGCGTCGCCCCGACGGCGGGCTCGGCGGCTCGGCGGGCTTGGTGGGCTCAGGATCGTGGCTGGAACAGCTCGACGGGATTCCCTGAGGGGTCCTCGACCAGGACCTGGTCGCCGCCGATGCCGTGGACGATCTGGTTGCGGAAGCGCGCGCCGGCCGCCTCCAGCCGATCGACCTCGGCCTCCAGGTCCGAGACCTCCAGCGAGAACCGGTTCCAGCCGCCGGGCTCCGGCCGCCGCCCGTCGGGCATGATCTGACCGCCGCCGCCCTGACCGCTCGGAGCGCTGAGCAGCAGACGCAGGTCGCCCCGGGCCAGCATGGCGAACGTGGGCGCCGGCTGCATCTCGACCTCGAACCCGAGTTGATCGCGGTAGAAGCCGATCGCGGCGTCCACGTCATCGACGATGTAGCGCACGCTCACCGTTGTCATCGAATGGTTCCTCCTGTCCGCGCGACGACGGGCCCCTGGCGACCCGAAGCCGTCAGCAAGCGTTCCACTCCGGAGGGCCCATCTCAAGGCGAGCAACGGGCGGCGGCGCGGCGAGGCGGGCGCACCGCGGATCCAGCGACCGATGCGCCGGCGCCGGCTCTCACTGGCGGGATGGCAGCGGGACCTGGTCCAGGACGTAGTAGACAGCGACCACGAAGTGGCCGGCGAGCGTGAGCGGGGCACTCAGCCATGCCAGGCCCAGCAGCGCGAGGTAGGCGAGGTTGCCGATGGTGAAGCGGCGGAGGGCCACCCGCTCCTCCGCCCGGTTCATGGGGCGGTCGAGCAGCCGCCCGCCCCGGACCGCCCACCACCACAGCACGCCGAAGCTGGCGCCCATCAGGAACATCACGGCGCTGTAGGCGAACGCGGCGGGGTGCGAGTTGGTGGGCTCGGTGAGGTGCTCGGCCAGCAGCGCGGTCGGGAACGGGATGGCGGCGACGAACAGCAGCAGGACCAGGTTGGAGAACAGCAGCACGCGATCGACCCGCGCGATCTGCCGGAAAACGGCGTGGTGATTGACCCAGATGATGCCGATGATCAGGAAGCTCACCACGTAGGCGGCGTAGTGCGCCACGGCGCCCCGCTGCAGGAGCTGCCCGCCGAGGGTCGGGCCCTCGCCAGGGTGCAGGTCGAGCGCGAGCAGGGTGATCGCCACCGCGAACACCCCGTCGCTGAACGCCTCCACACGGTTGGTCTCCATCGGGGAATGCAACCACACCCCGGGATCGACCGCCTTGATCATTGCGCCGTGCAGGCCGCCGGCGCCCGGGTGGCTACACGCACCAGGCCGACGGCGCACCGCGTGGCTGCACCCACCAGGCCGCCGGCCCCTTGTGGGTGAAGGCCACCGCGACCTGCTCGCCGTTCAGCGGCCGGCCAGCGTGCTGCGGCGCTCCAGCAGGAGCACATCGCGCCAGCGGCCGTCGAGCTGGCCGATCCGCTCGCGGACGCCGACGACGCGAAAGCCGCAGCACCGGTGCAGCGCCAGGCTGGCGGTGTTCTCAGGGAAAATTCCGGTCTGGAGGGTCCAGATGCCGGCCTGCTCGGCACGGCCCACAAGCTCGCCCAGCAGCCAACGGCCGACTCCACGGCCCCGCGCGCGCTCGGCGACGTAGATGCTGTTCTCGGCCACGCCCGCGTAGACGCAGCGATCGGAGACGGGCGCCAGCGCCGCCCACGCGAGCACGTCGCCGTCCCGGTGGCCACAGCCGGTCCGGGCGACCAGCCGGTGCTCGGACAGGTGGCTCTGGTCCCAGTGCTCCCAGCTCGGCAGGCCGGTCTCGAAGGTCGCGTTGCCGGTAGCGATGCCCTCCCCGTAGATCGCGGCGACCGCCGGCCAGTCGGTGGGCTGGAGCGGCTCGATGCGGAGGACCCTCGACTGGCCTGCCAGGTCCTCGGACTTGCCGCCGACGGCCGGGCCGGCTGGCGGTGCGGGGTCCTTGCTCATCCTGCGATCTCCTGTTGGCGCTGCTGGATGGCCTGGCCGCCGGGCAGGCACTGCACGCCCTGGGCTCGTGGTAGCTGGCCCATGACCAGCTCCGCCGCGGTCGGGAACGCCTCGAGGCAGCGCTGGTTGAACCGGTAGAGCCTGGCGGTCCCCTTCGGAGCGGCCTGCACGAAGCCGACCTCGGCGAGCAGCTTCAGGTGGTGGGAGACGGTGGACTGGCCGATGTCGACCGCCTCGACGATCTCTCCCACCGTCATGGGCCGCCCGGCGTCCGCGAGCAGGTTGCAGATGACGACTCGGTTGGCATCGGCCAGCGCTTGGAACCAGCGGGCGTAGGTCTGCGCGGAGGCGCGGTCGATCTTCATCGTTGATCGACGATAATCGATGGAGTCATGGCAGGCAACCCCGCTCACGGTCAAAGCGAAATCTTTTTCCCATCCCAAGCTTGCTCGAAATAGCACTGGGGACCGCTGAGGTGCTGCTTTTTGCGTGGCCATGGGGGTCCAACGCATGGCATGAGGGATCAGCAACCGGGATTGGTTGCATTGCTTGCCGAGACCTCTCTGGCGCCTTACCGGCATCGCCTTCCTCGTTCACCGCTGGTGAACATCCACGTGGATCAAGCCAAGCAGCGTGTTCACTTGGTCGGACCGGTCCATAAGGCGGGCCGAAATGTCTTAGGAGTGTTTGAGAACTGAGTTGGTTGCTATTGGTCGTCCGCCGCGAGGTACTCCCGGATGCGGTGGCGGTGGCCTGCCCCGGAGACTCACGCGTGCCCTCCCAGCCAACCAGCGTCAGCGGAGAGCCGGTGACCAGGAGTGGGGCTAGCCCTACCGGGGTTGGCCAGCCTGCTCCATTGGGCTGGGGGAACGGTCGGGCGAGGCTGTGGGAACCGATCCTCGAGCGGAGAGGCTCTCATGGCAACCGAACGCGAACCGATCCCGCGCCGCGCCCAGCGACGTCCCATCATCGAGCGCATCGCCTCCTGGAGCGCCCACCACCGGGCCGTGGTCATCTTCGGCTGGCTCGCGCTCGTCATCGTCCTCGTCTTCGCCGGCCAGGCCCTCGGCACCAGGCAGCTCGGCAACCAGGCCACCCCTGGCGAGGCGGGGCGGGCCGAGCGGATGCTGTCCCGCGCGGGCGTCAGCGATCCGATCAGCGAGAGCGTGCTGATCCAGGATGCGGGCGGGGGCCGGACCGTGGACGACCCGGCGCTGCAGGGCGCGATCCGAGATGTGGTCGCCACCCTCGGCCGCTTCCCGGGCACCGCCGCCCAGATCCGCTCTCCGCTGCAGGCGGCCAACGCCGGCCAGGTCTCGCGTGACCGCCGCTCGGCCCTGGTCACCTTCGTGGTCGACCGGATCGACGTCAGAGTCGCTGAGCAGGCGGTCGCCCCGGTCGAAGCGGCAGTCAAACAGGTTCAGGCCCGCCACCCGGGGCTGCGCATCGAGCAGGCGGGCCAGGCCAGCGTCAGCCGCGCGTTGGACGACACGCTCGGCAAGGACTTCCACCGTGCGGAGCTGTCGGCGGTCCCGGTGACGCTGGCGATCCTGGTTGTCGCCTTTGGCGCGCTGCTGGCTGCCGGCATCCCGGTGCTGCTGGCCGTCAGCGCGGTCATGGCCGCGCTGGGACTGCTGGCCCTCGCCAGCCACTGGGCGCCGGTCACCGACTCGGCCGCCACCATGATCCTGCTGATCGGCTTGGCGGTAGGCGTCGACTACTCGCTGTTCTACTTGCGTCGCGAGCGCGAGGAGCGCGCGGGCGGCCACGACACCGCCCGCGCGATCCGCATCGCGGCGGCCACCTCCGGCCGCGCGGTGGTGGTCTCCGGCCTGACCGTGCTGATCTCCATGGCCGGACTGCTGGTCACCGGGCTCGCCGACGTCAACGGCATCGCCATCGGCACGATCCTGGTCGTCGCCGTGGCCATGGCTGGGTCGGTGACCGTCCTACCCGCCGTGCTCGGCTGGCTCGGCCGCTGGGTGGACCGGGGCCGCGTCCCGCTGGTCGGCCGGCGCCGCACCCGTCCAGGCGACTCCAGGCCGTGGGGCGCGATCGTCCGGCAGGTCCTGCGCCACCCACTGGTGTGGGGCGGCGTGGCCGCGCTGCTGCTGGTCGGCCTGGCAATCCCGGCGACGGGCCTGCGCCTGGTGCAGCCGAGCCTGCAGCAGGAGGTGCCCGGCGGTCTGCCGGCGATCCGGACCCTGGAACGCATCCAGGCCGCCTTCCCCGGCGGTCCCGAGCCCGCCGAGATCGTGATCGCCGGGCGTGACCTGGACCGGCCGGAGCTGAGCCGTGCCATCGGCGAGCTGCGACGGCGCGCGGTCGCCACGGGCCAGCTGCGCGAGCCGATCAGCCTCACCCTCAACCCCGGTCGCACCCTGGCGGTGGTCCAGGTGCCGCTGGCCGGCAACGGCACCGACGCCGCCTCCGAGCGGGCGCTGGCGAGGTTGCGCAACGACGTCATCCCGGCCACCATCGGCGCGGTCCCCGGGGTGAGGGTGGCGACCACCGGCCTGACCGCCAGCAACCACGACTACAACCAGGTGCTGGTGCGCCGCGCTCCGCTGGTGGTTGGGTTCGTGCTGGTGCTGGCGTTCGGGCTGCTGCTGGTGAGCTTCCGCTCGCTGGCGATCTCGCTGACCGCGATCGGGCTCAACCTGCTCTCGGTCGGCGCCGCCTACGGGCTGCTCAAGCTCATCTTCCAGGACGGCCGCCTGGAGGGCCTGCTTGGCTTCCGCGCCTATGGCGGCATCGTGCCCTGGCTGCCGCTGTTTCTGTTCGTGGTGCTGTTCGGCCTGTCCGCCGACTACCACGTGTTCATCCTCAGCCGCATCCGGGAGGCCCACGACCGCGGTGCCTTGACCCAGACCGCCATCGAGCATGGCATCCGCCGCTCAGCAGGGGTGGTCACCAGCGCGGCCGTGGTGATGGTGGCGGTGTTCGCGATCTTCGCCACGCTGTCGGATGTCACCTTGAAGATGGTCGGCGTCGGCCTGGCCGCCGCGATCCTGCTGGACGCCACCGTGGTCCGGGGCGTGCTGGTCCCGGCGGTGATGGGGCTGCTCGGCGAGCGCAACTGGTACCTGCCGCGCTGGCTTGCCTGGCTGCCAGCCGTCAACCTGGAGGGACCCGCGTCGACGCCCGCCGCGGGTAGGCCGCAGCGCGTCGGCTCTTGAGCGGGGGAGCTGGAGGAAGGCATGGGGGTTACGGGGCCGCGCGGGAGGCGGTCGCTGCGCCGGCTCGCGCAGGCGCTGGGGGCGGTGGTCGCCTGGGACACGTGGGTGGCCACCGGCTACCTGCTGGCGACGTTCCCGCTCGGGGTGTTCTGGTTCACGATCGCGGTCACCGGCCTGGCCGTCGGGGTTGCTACGGCGATCGTCTGGGTGGGTCTGCCGATCCTGTTCCTATCGGCGGTCCTGTGGCGGCTGGGTGCCCGCGCCGAGCGCGCCCTGCTGCGTGGCGCGCTTGGGATCGACATTCCAGACCCGTACCGGCCGCCGCCGGCCGGGTCGCTGGCCGGCCGGTTCAGAGCGCGGCTCACCGATCCGACCACCTGGCGGGACTTCGCCTACCTGGTCCTGCTGCTGCCGCTCGGGGTGCTCTGGCTGGCTCTGGTCCTGACCGCTTGGGGGGTGCCGCTGGCCCTGCTGTTGACGCCGCTGTGGTACCGGCTGGTGCCGGCGGGCGCCGGGATGCTCCACAACGGCGCAGGGCTGAACCTGGTCGACACGCTGCCCAAGGCGCTGGCCGCGGCGCTGGCCGGCTTGCTGCTGTGCCTCGGCGCCGCGCACCTGGTCCGTGGCATGGCCTTCCTGCACGGCCGGATCGCCGCCGGCCTACTCGGCCCCACCCGCCGGGCCGAACTGGTCGCCGGCGTGGAGGAGCAGCGCGCCAAGCGGGCCATGGCGGTGGATGTGGCCGCGGCCGAGCGGCGCCGCATCGAGCGCGACCTCCATGACGGTGCGCAGCAGCGGCTGGTCGCCCTGGCCATGGACCTCGGCATGGCCAGGGAGAAGTTCGCGGGCGACCCGCAGGCGGCCAGGACCCTGCTCGATGAGGCCCACGACGAGGCCAAGCGCGCCCTGGCCGAGCTGCGCAACCTTGCCCGCGGCATCCACCCGGCGGTACTCACCGACCGCGGCCTGGACGCGGCCGTCTCCGCCCTGGCCGCCCGCTCGCCAGTGCCGGTCGAGGTCGACATCGACCTGCACGACCGGCCCCCGGGCGCGATCGAGTCGACCGCCTACTTCGTGGTCGCCGAGGCGCTCGCCAACGTGGCCAAGCATGCCGCCGCCACCCATGCACAGGTCCGCATCACCAAGCAGGGCGGGCGGCTGGTGGTGGAGGTGCGCGACGATGGCGTGGGCGGCGCCGATCCGGCTGGCGGCAGCGGCCTTGCCGGCCTGGCCGACCGGGTGGCCTCCATCGACGGCCGCCTGACGGTTGCCAGCCCCCAGGGCGGTCCCACCGTGGTCCGGGCGGAGCTGCCATGCGGATCGTGATCGCCGAGGACTCGGTGCTGCTGCGCGCCGGACTGGAGCGGCTGCTTGCCGACGGCGGCCTGGAGGTGGTCGGCACCGTCGGCGACGGACCCGGGCTGATCGCCGCCGCCGCCGCGCTGCGGCCCGACATCGCCATCGTCGACGTGCGCATGCCCCCGACCCACACCGACGAGGGCCTGCGCGCCGCCCTGGAAGTCCGCCGCCTCGTCCCCCAGACCCGCATCCTGGTCCTCTCCCAGTACGTGGAGGAGCGCTACGCGCTGGAGCTGATCGGCGCCAGCGCCGAGGGTGTCGGCTACCTGCTGAAGGATCGGGTCGCGGACGTGTCGGAGTTCCTCGCCGCGGTGCGGCGGGTGGCCGGTGGCGGCACCGCGCTGGATCCGGAGGTCGTCGCGCAGTTGCTCGGGCGGCGCCGCCGTGGCAGTCCACTGGACGCGCTCAGCCCGCGCGAGCGGGAGGTGCTCGGGCTCATGGCCGAGGGCCGCAGCAATGCGGCCATCGCCGCCCAGCTGGTGGTGACCGAGGGCGCGGTCGAAAAGCACATCAGCAGTATCTTCGCCAAGCTCGGCCTGCCCGACACGCCAAGCGACCACCGCCGCGTGCTGGCGGTGCTCACCTACCTGCGAAGCTGAAGCGCGCGGCTCAGCGCCCCGCGGACGCCACGACGATGTCGCCGTTGCTGGTGCGCAGGACCAGCTTCCGGGCGGCGGCCGGGTCGGTCCTCACCCCGATGCTGGTCTTGGCGTCGCTGGTGCTCTGCTGCACGGCGTATGGGCCGCTGTTGGCCGGCACGGTCACACGGATGCCCGCGTCGGAGGTGCGGGCATCGACCCGCTCCGGCGCGACCAGCAAGCTCAGCGTGACACCGCTATTGCTGGTGCTGGCCTGGACGTCGGTGGAGCGCAGGTTGACGGCGGTGATCGCAGCGTTGCTGGTGTGCAGGCGCAACAGCCCGCTGGCGCCGTCGACGGTGATCCCGGCGTCGTGGCCCTGCAGGTCGAGCGGGCCGGCAAGCCCGCTGGTGTGCACACCGCCGGAGTGGTTGACGACCCTGAGGACCAGGTCCGGTGGGACCCGCAGGTCATAGCGCCCGGCGCAGAAGATCATGACCCCCGAGCGTGGGCAGCCGTCCCGCAGGGTCAGGGTGTCACCCTGGAGGCGCTCGACGGGCCTCGGCTTGCGCAACGAGTCGTTCTTGAGGTGGCGGTCGACCTCGACCACGCCCGACCGGCCGGCGGTGATCCGCACCGTGCTCACTTGGGCGTCGATCACCAGGCGGGTACCGGCCACCGGGAAGCTCCTATGGGCCTGGCTGCTGGTCAGCGTGAGGAACCCCACCCCCACCCAGACGCCGAATGCGACCAGCACGAGCGCGAACAGGCCGAGGAACAGGCGCAGGCCGCGGCGGGACGACCTGGTTGCCCCGGCAGTGGTGCTCCCTGCCATCGCATGGCTCCCTGTGGTCGGCTCGGTGTGGCGGACGCTGCCAGCATGGGCATCGTAGGGCCGGCCCCGGCCGCTCGCCCATCGGGCTACCCGGCCCTCACGGGTAGGGGTAGCCCCACCTCCCTGGATCCGTGTGCCGGGACCGCGGGTGGTCGAGCGCCCCACACCGCAGTCTGTGGCCTTGATCTCCTGGTTGGCGTGGAAGAGCGACCAAACCCTTGCACCGGACCAGGAGCCCCCATGAGGTTGTACCGTGCCGCGCCCACCCCTGCCGCCTCACCCAAAACCCGGGCGTACCCCTCGTCGCTGACCGATGCCGAATGGAACATCCTGCAACCGCTCGTGCAGCGGCGCGTCACCCTGCAGGGTGGCCGGCCGCCCAAGCACCCGCTGCGTCAGATCATCGACGCGATCCGCTACCTGGTACGTAGCGGCTGGGCCTGGCGGCTGCTGCCCAGCGACTTCCCCCACCAGGCACGGTGTACTGGTGGTTTGCCAAGTGGGCCGCCGACGGCACCCTGGACCGCATCCACGATGCCCTCCGCGAGCAGGTCCGCGTCCAGGCAGGCCGGAGGCCGACACCGTCGGCGGCGGTCATCGACTCCCAATCGGTCCGCGCGGCCGACACCGTCCCTACGGCCAGCCGCGGCTGGGATGCCGGCAAGAAGGTCAACGGCCGCAAACGCCACCTGGCCGTGGACACTATGGGGCTGCTGCTGGTCGTGCTGGTCACCGCCGCCAGCGTCCAGGACCGCGACGCCGCCCGGCCGCTGCTGTGGCGGCTGCGCGCCAGCTACCGCGGCATCCGCCTGTGCTGGGCCGATGCTGGGTATGCTGGCAAGCTGGTCGCCTGGGCGGCGGATGTGCTGCACCTGGTGGTCGAGATCGTCCGCAAGCGTGCTGGCCAGTCCACCTTCGAGGTACTGTCGCGCAGATGGGTGGTGGAGCGCACGCTTGCCTGGATCAGCAAGCACCGCCGCTGTGTGCGGGACTACGAGCGACTGCCCGCCCATCACGCCGCGATGGTCACCTGGGCCATGATCGCGGTGATGACCCGACGGCTTGCTCGTTCGCATCGACCACCATCCATCCAGACCAACACCGCATAACAGTTCTCAAGCACTCTCTTAGGACCAAAGGGCAATTGAGTAGGACGGCCGCCAGGCAGAGCATTACGGATGCGTAGGGTGCCAGCTTTACGTCATTGGACCAGGAAGGCGGGACTTTGGCCTGGTTACCCTTGATGCATGAGGAGCCGCGGGGCGATAGTGCGCCCCCCGGTGGCTCTCAGCCCCGAATTGGCACCACCCTGCTCATCCTTGACGAGACCACGGACATGCAGGCCGTTGTCGTTGCGCTGAAGGCGCGGGGACTGCGGCCGGTGATGATTTCGCTCGCCGAGGACGGCAAACAGGTCATCGCTGGCTGGCATCCCAATCGCCGAGGGGCACCGCTCGCGCTGCCTGCAGTTGCTGGTGCCGGTCGAGCCCGACGAGATCGCAGAGGGCGCGCGTCTGGTGATCGGCCCGCCATCCTCCGTCGGCTGCCGGACGCGATCGACCTCGGCATCGTGAAGATCGACCTCAGGGCCCGGATGGTGTTGGTCGACGGCGTGCCCGAGGTGCTGCCCCCCAAGGAGTTCGAGATCCTGGTGCAGCTCGCGCTGCAGCCGGGCGCCCCCCTGGACTCCGCCGAGCTGCTCGGCCGGGTGTGGCCCGGTTCGCGCTCGGCAACCGTCGACGACCTGCACACCCGTATCTGGCGGCTGCGCAGGATGATCGGCGATCACCGCCGCACCCGACCGCTGATCACCAACCGGCGCGGTTCTGGCTACGTGCTGAACATCGCGGTGCGGCCGCTGCTGTGGCCTCATCATGAGTGTTGCTGGCCGGGGGTGCCGTTTTTGGTCGCGGCGTTGAGGTTTCGGGGGCGGTGGGGCGGTTCCCGGAGTTGCGGCGCCGGTCCCGGTTGTTCGAGCTGGCGGGAGGGGGAATGCTGGTGGCGATCGGCCTGCTGCTGGTGACCGGCCTGTGGGACAGCCTCCTCAACCAGCTCCGGGTCTGGGCCGGATCCGTCAACCTCTCCATGTGAGGAGCCCCTCGACGGTAGCAGGGAGGATCGCGGTGGCCCGGTACGCGTTCGGGGACGGCGCCCCGTCCGCGCGGCGGCTGGGGCTGGTCGCCGAGGCTTTTGAGCCTCCAGCCGCGCCTTCCTGGCGCGCTTCGCCGGCCGGACGCTCGGTCTCGCGGTCGACCTCGGCTGCGGCCCGGGGCACACCACCCTGCTGGTCGACGAGGTGCTGCACCCGCGCCGGACGGTCGGGCTGGACCAGTCCGCGACGTTCCTGGAACTGGCCCGTGCGATGACGCGCCAGGGCACCGCTTTCCTCGAGCACGACGTGACCACGGTGCCGTTTCCCGAGAGCCCGGCGGACCTCGCCTACTGCCGGTTCCTGATGACGCACCTGCCCGAGCCGGCGGAGGTGCTCGCGGGCTGGGCTTCGCAGCTTGCCCCGGGAGGGTTGTTGCTGCTCGACGAGGTCGAGGAGATCCGCACCGACCATCCGGTGCTGCGCGCCTACCTCGACACGGTCGCCAGGCTGCTCTCCGCGCGCGGCCACCGCCTCGAGGTCGGCCACCTGCTGGAGTCGATGACCGATCCCGGCGACCTGCGGCGCGTCGACAGCCGTACCGTCCCGCTGTCCCCGCGCACGCGGTTGGTCGGCGAGATGTTCGGCCTCAATCTCACCGTCTGGCGCCACGACCCGCTGGTCGCCGAGGTGGCCACGCAGGCGCTGCTCGACGAGATCGCCGCCGGCCTCGACGGCCTCGCCGCGGGCGGGGAACACGCCGCGATCACCTGGCGACTGCGCCAGCTCGCGTTCGAGCGGCCGCGGCGAGGTACGCGCTGATCAGCGGGTGCGGCGCCGATGGAGTGCTGGAGGTCTGCGGCACGAACAGCGTCCCCACGATGAACCGGTGGCCCGGGAGCTCGACGACGCGGACCTCGCCGTCCTGGTCGACGCCGCTCACGGCCAGGCCGCTGCTGGTGAGGGCCTCGAGGTAATCGGGGTTGAGGCCGAACCGGCAGTAGTAGCGCTCGGTCGCGCTCGCGCTCCCGTAGGCCCGGTGCGCCAGCGAGCCCTCGATCAAGGTGACGTCCATGACCTGGCCGACCAGCGAGCAGGCCAGCTCGTTGATCAGCAGCCGCGAGGCGGTGGGGTCGTCCTCGGCGTGAGCGGCGTCGGGGATGCCGGCAACGTTGCGGGCGAACTCGATGACCAGGTGCTGAAAGCCCCCGCAGGTGCCGAGCAACGGCAGGTCGCGGGTGCGCGCATAGGTGATCGCCTCGAGTGCCCCGCGCATGCTCTGGTAGGGGCTCGCCGGCGCGATCCACAGCGCGTCGAAGCCGGCCAGGACCTGCTCGGCGGACCCTGCGACCTTGGGCGTGGCGATCCAGGCGACCTCGGCCCGCCAATCCCGGCGACGGGCGGAGTGGTCGACGGCTGCGCCGATGGCGAGGTGGGTGTCGTTGCGCTCCTGGTAGTCGCCGACCACGCCGATCCTGATCGCGTCCACGCCCCGGTCCTCCTCTGCTCGCCTGCCCGGTCGCCCAACCCTCGCGTGCCGGTGACGCCGCCGCAACCCAATTACCCGCGGGCCGTCAGAGGTCGAGGCGGTAGGCGATCACCATGAAGGGCCGACCGTTTCCCGCTTCGGGGCACTCGCCCTCCAGGCGCTCGGACCCGGCGGGCCGGAAGTCGAACGACGGCACGCGCCGGAAGCCCATCTGTTCGTAGATGACCACCGCGGCGGTCATGATCTCCGCCGTGTGCAGGCACAGCACCGGGGCGCCGGCGCTGCGCGCTCTCTCGATGCACGCCTGCATCAGCAACCGGCCGATCCCTTGCCCGCGTGCCGCGGGGTCGACCCCCAAGGCACGCACCGCGGCCCATCCCGGCGGCCAACCGACGCCCGCGGTGCCGGCGTCCCGGTAGTAGGTCACCGTTCCGAGGATCTCACCTGCTTGCTCGGCGACCAGGAGACGGCCGGCACGGGCCCGGGGCTCCAGGTCGACGATGTCGGCGATATACGGACCGTAAATGGACGCCGGGACCGCTTCGGCGAACTGGCGATAGGCCGCGGCCAGCAGGTCGCGGATCGCCTCGTGCTCGCCCGGCTCCGCGTCCCGCACGGTCACGGCCGTGGCCTCCTCGGTCCGCGCGCTCCGCTCTGCATGAGACGACGTCACCACTGCTCCCCCGGTTCGGCTTCGGGCTCCGATGCTACGCGAACCCGCGGCGCCTTCGTCCGGCGGCGCGGGCGCGTACCTGGTATCAAATGGAGCCGAACACGGAGCGACCGAGAGGAGGGGGTGTGGGGGAGAGGCCGGGGCGTCCGAAGCTGGTGCTGGGCATCTACGTTGTCACCGCAGCAGGGCTGGTGCCGGGCCGGGGCCACGCCGAGGTGGCCATCGGCGCCATCGAGGGCGGCGCGAACGCGGTCCAGCTCCGCGCGCCCGGGCACCGGGACGAGGAGCTGCTCCCGCTGGCCCAGGAGCTGGCCGACCGGTGCGGGGAGCGGGGCGTGCTGTTCATCGTGGACGACCGCGTGGAGCTGGCGATGGCCTGCGGCGCGGCCGGGGTTCACCTCGGTCAGGGCGACCCGTGGCCGGAGGCGCGGGAGCGTCTGGGGCCGGACCTGGTGCTTGGTGTCACCGTCGAGGACACCGAGCAGGCGTCGGCGGCCGAGGCCGCCGGGGCCGACTACCTGGGCGTCACCGTGTTCGCCACCAGGACCAAGCCCGAGGCCGCCCCGGGCGGGCTCGAGCGGGTGCGTCAGATCAGCGGGGCCACCCGGCTGCCGGTGGTCGGCATCGGCGGGATCAACGCTTCCAACGCCCGCCAGGTACTCGACGCCGGTGCCGCCGGCATCGCGGTCGTCTCGGCGGTGGCCGCCGCCCCCGATCCCGCCGCCGCCACCCGCGCTCTGGTCGCCGCCGTCCGCGGCACCACCGGCGCCCCACCCTTCCACCGCTGAGGCCCGACTTCGGGCTTCAGCAGCCGGCCGCTGCCGGCGACAATCGAGTCCCGCCGGGTCCACGAAGGGAGGGACGGTGGTCGGCTGCTACCTGACTCGACCGCCTGCTCGACCGCGCCTCGTGATCGAACGCGCGAGGCTAGCGCGGTGGGGCGGTGCTGGGACCGACGTGCGCGTCCAGCCAGTCCTGCAGGGGCGCGGCCACGCGCAGGAAGTCCACGACCCGCCGCTTGGCCCCGGCCGTGTGGAGCCACGGGGCGGCGGCCCAGTGCCGCCACCCGATCAGGCCCTTGTGGCGCAACAGCTCGATCCGGGGGTGGTCACGCGGGTACCCCTTGGGCGCGCTCTTGAGGCTGCTCGATCCGCTGACCTCGACCTGCGCGGAGGTGAGCCGGTCGATGACCGCAGCCAGGCCGGCCCCATCGCTGTCGTCGGCGACCGCGCGCCGGTAGCGGTCCAACTGGTCGGGAGCCATCTGGTAGTAGCCGATCCCGGTGGTCAGCCCGTCCGCGCTGAAGTTGACGTAGCCGCCGGCCTCCAGGACGGCGTAGATAGCAGTCTTGTAGGGCGACTTGTCGGTGCGGAAGCGCACGTCCCGGTACGGCCTGGCGATGCGGCCGGGGCCGAACTCCTCGGCCAGCTCCTCGAGCAGCGCGGCCATGGGCGCGTGCACGCAGGCGTCGAAGACCGGCTTGTGCGCCGTCCAGTACGCCTTGGTGTTGTCGGCCTCGAGGCCCTCGTAGAACTCCACCGCCTCGATGGGCCATCCCCGGAACGCCATGCCAGAAAGCATAGGCGATCCGGCGGACGGTCCGTCGCATCCATGAGGGGCACACCTCGGCGCGCCCATACGGAACGTTCACTCGATGCTTGCGGCGATGAAACATGTTCGACACCAGCTCTCGATAGCATGTGAACCGAATCACAAGGCAGAGCGGTCGAGAGAGGAGTCAGCGTCACGGTGCCGATGAAGTCGGTTCATCGCATGGTCCATCAGGCAGACCGGCCAGACGGGAGCATAGAGTGGGGCTGCCCGCAGAGCGGGCGGTACACCGTGTGCCACCCCCGCGGGAGGGTCGTGGTCCTGACGGGCGAGCCAGACAGCGTCCACGTCCCAGGTGCCGGGTTCCCACCCGCCCCCGACGATCCACCAGCTCCCAGTCAGTTCGACCGGGCGTGGCTCCGCAGCCACGAGATGGCATGGTAACGGCCCGCTTCCGTGGGCCGGGAGCCACCACCGCGGTCGTGCTGCTCGCCGCTCGAACCGACCTTCCCAGCCGCATCGGCGAGGCGCTGCTGACGCGCGCGGCCAAGGTGGCGCTGGTGCTGCTGGTGGCGTTCATCGTCGACCGGCTGGCTCGCTGGACGGTTGGGCGGATCGTCCGCGGTCTCCAGCGGCAGGGCGTGCAGCAGCGGCTGCAGTCCATCCGGGCGAAGACCCCACGCGCCCTGCTGGCCAGCACCGACCCGCTGCCCAGCCTGCGCCACTCCCAACGGGCTGACGCGATCGGCACGATCCTTCGCAACCTGTCCTCGGTGGTGATCTGGCTGCTCACCGCGGTCCTGATCCTGCAGGTCCTCGGCGTCCGACTCGGGCCCCTGCTGGCGGGCGCCAGCGTGGTCGGCCTGGCGATCGGGGTCGGTGCCCAGCAGATCGTCCGCGACTTCCTGGCGGGGATCGCCATGCTGCTCGAGGATCAGTACGGCACGGGCGACGTCATCGACGTGGGTCACGTTACAGGTGAGGTCGAGCGTGTCGGCCTGCGGACCACCCGGTTGCGCGCCGTCGACGGCACGGTCTGGCACGTGCGCAACGGCGAGATCGAGCGCCTCGGCAACATGTCGCGCGACTGGGCGCGAGTGCTGCTGGACGTGGAGGTGGCGCGCGGCGCCGACCTCGCCGTGGCCGAGCGCACCGTGAAGCAGGCCGCCATGGAGCTCTACCAGGACGATCAGTGGCGCCCGCTGCTGCTGGAGGAGCCCCAGCTCTGGGGAGTCGAGGGGCTCGGGCCGGCGTCCGTCACGATCCGGCTCGCGGTCAGGACCCGTCCCTCCGCGCGCGACGACGTCGCCCGTGAGCTGCGAGCCAGGGTGGACAAGGCCGTCGAGCACGCCGGGATCCCACTCCCGCCAGCGACCGAGGCCATGATGATCGCCCGCTCCTACCCCTGACGCCCCTGACGAGCGGCGACGTCAGGCCCAGCCCGGGCCGGTTGCGCGCGTGCCGGACCGCCGGGGCGGGTGGAGCATCCACGAGGCCTCCCAGGGGAGTAGCCGCGCGGCGGCGGCTGCTTCGGCGGAGGCCCCACCCAGGGCGAGCGCTACGCGCACCGGCGCAGGGCAGGAGCCTCCCGCCGTCCGACGACGGTCGCCCTCCTGACCAGCAGCATGAACGCACACGGACGACGCATGAGCGGACCGGTCCCCCCGGGCCGCGAATCGCAGAGGAGGCTCCGATGGCGTTCAGCGGACAGGTGCTCGACAACCCGATCAGTAAGGAACGGTTCATCTTCCACAAGACCTCCGACGACACCGAGGGAGCGTTGCTCGCCTTCGATCTGGTCGTCGACCCGGACGGGCGCGTGCCTGGGGGCCACGTCCATCCGGTGCAGCAGGAGAGCTTCCAGGTGCTGAGCGGCGCCATGAAGTTCAGGAAGGGTCTGCGGACGGTCATCGCCGGCCCCGGCGACACCGTCGTGGTCCCTCCTGGCGCCTTCCACCAGTTCGCCAACGCCGGCGACGAGCCGGCGGTCGTGCGGGTGCAGGTCGAGCCGGCCCTGCGGATGGAGCACCTCTACGAGACGGTGGCGGCGCTGGCAAGCGAAGGCCGGACCCTGCGGTCTGGGATGCCCAAGCCGCTCGACCTGGCGGTCTTCATGCGCGAGTTCGAAGAGGAGGTGCGGGCTCCGCTGGCACCGGGCCTGGTCCGGGCGGTCATGGCCCCGCTGGCGTGGATGGCGGTGCGCCGCGGTCTCGACCAGCGCTATCGGGCGCTTGCTGGCCCTGCGTCTCGGCGGCCCGCGCCGACGCACCCCGGGGCCGGCAGAGTCTCCGGCACCCGGCCGAGCCCCGCTCGCCCGCCGCGCTCCTCACCTGGGAGCCCATCGGCGGCCGGCCGCCGGCGCGTGACTGGCCGGCGGGGCTGAGAGGCGACACATCCGAGGACCTCCTCGACGTGTCGCCGCATCCACGCCCCGGGCATGGCGGCGGCCGCAGGCTACGAGTTCGTGGGTGGGACGTTCGGTTAGCGGGCCACCTGCGTGAAAGACGTGAGGAAGAGGCAGCGGCGACGCCGATCGGAGAGGGGGAACGGTGCCAGACCGGGAGCAGGCGCGGACGCATCCCGCCGAGCGGGAGAAGATGGAGGGCGACACCGACGTCGACCACGCCACCTTCACCCGTGTTCTTGCCGAGAGCGTGGCGGTCGCTGAGGGCTCGGGGCTGCCGTACGCGGTCATGGGCGGCATCGCCGCCTCGGCGCTCGGCCGGGACCGCTGGACCCACGACGTGGACATGTTCGTGCGGCGCCAGGACGCCCGCCCGCTGCTGCGGCGCTACGCCGAGGCGGGCTTCGACGTCGAGGAGCGCGACGAGGCCTGGCTGTACAAGGCGTGGCGGGACCGGGTCATGGTCGACCTGATCTTCGAGGTCGGTGGCGGCGTGACCGAGCCGATCGCCTTCGACGAGGAGATGCGCGCCCGCGTCCGCGAGGTCACCTTCGAGGGCGTGCGCATGCCGGTGCTCTCCCCGGAGGACCTGGTGGTGATCAAGGCGCTCGTGCACAAGGAGCACAGAGCGCGCCACTGGTTCGACGCGCTCGGGCTGATCAGGGCCGGCGGTCTCGACTGGGAGTACCTGCTGCGGCGCGCCAGGCAGCGAAACCCGCGTCGCGTGCTCAGCCTGCTGGTGTACGCGCAGTCCGACGGGCTGGAGGTTCCCGACCGGGTGGTGCGCGCCCTGCTCGCCTCGCTCCACCTCCCCGGCGATGGTGATTACCAGGTGGCCCGGGTGCGGGAGCGCCTCGCCAACGACCAGCGGACCGCCGAGCTGGAGGTGGAGGTCCGCCTCGAGGACGGCGCGGTGGTGCTGATGGGCACGGTCGCCACGCCCGAGCGGCGGGCGGCGATCGCCGAGGTGATCGCCGACGTGCTGCCCGGCCGGCGGGTCCACAACCTGACCAAGGTCGGCTCGTCGCCGGCCGGCCCGCGAGTGGAACGGCTGTCGTGACGGCGCCGGTACGGATCGCCGCCGTCGGCGACCTCCACGCCGGCCTGGACTCCGCCGGGCGGCTGCGCGCCGGCCTGGGCGGCCTGGCGGGCAGGGCGGACCTGCTGCTGCTCGCCGGCGACCTCACGCAGCGTGGCAGGGTGGAGGAGGCCAAGGTCCTGGTGGAGGAGCTGCGTGGTGTGGACGTCCCCGTGGTCGCCGTGCTCGGCAACCACGACTACCACTCCGACGAGCAGGACGCGATCGCTGCGGTGCTGGCCGACGCCGGACTCCGCGTGCTCGAGGGCGACGCGGTCACCTTCGAGGTGAACGGCCGGCAGGTCGGGATCGCCGGCACCAAGGGCTTCGGGGGAGGCTTCGCCGGCGCCTCCGCCAGCGATTTCGGCGAGCCGGAGATGAGGGCGTTCACGCGCCTCACCAAGCGCCTCGCCGAACGGCTCGAGCGCGCCCTCGCCAGCCTCGACCCCGCCGGCCCGCGCGTCGCCCTGCTGCATTTCTCGCCCGTCGCCGGGACGCTGGCGGGCGAGCCCTGCGAGATCCACCCGTTCCTCGGCAGCTACCTGCTGGCCGAGGCGATCGACCGCGCGGGCGCCGACCTGGCCCTGCACGGGCACGCCCACCGCGGCAGCCGCACCGGCGTCACCAGCGGCGGGGTACCCGTCCGCAACGTGGCGCAGCCGGTCATCGGCCGCGCCTACGAGGTGTTCCACCTCCGCGCCTGATCCGTCTCCGCAGCAGCGGAAGACGGCCTGGAGCCGCCTCGCCCAGCAGCCCCAGCACCCTACAATCGGTGCCGATCCCCTCGGCGAGGAGGAACCCCGCATGAGTCAGGCAGCCAGCGAGTCGGGGACCCCGGACGCCACCGGCGACAGCCACCCGATGACCGCCGCCGAGCTGACCGAGGAGGTCGTCGCGCGCTTCTCGGACGCCGCCGACCCGCGTCTCCGCCAGATCATGCAGTCGCTCGTCCGGCACCTCCACGCTTTCGCGGCCGACGTGCAACTGACGCAGGCCGAATGGCTGGCCGGCATCCAATTCCTGACCGCCACGGGGCACAAGTCCGACGACAAGCGCCAGGAGTTCATCCTGCTTTCGGACACCCTCGGGCTCTCCACGCTGGTCGACCTCATCGAGCACGAGGTGGACGGCAGCTCCACCGAGTCGACGGTGCTCGGCCCCTTCTACGTGCCGGGCAGCCCGGAGCGGGCTCTTGGCGCCAGCATCGCGGAGCGGCCCTCGGGCGAGCCGGCCTGGGTCGCCGGCCGGGTGCTCGACACCGACGGCCGGCCGATCGCCGGGGCCGAGGTCGACGTGTGGCAGAACGGCGACGACATGCTCTACGCGGTGCAGGACCCGGAGGCGCCGCAGACGAACCTGCGAGGCCTGTTCCGGACCACCGACGACGGCCGCTACGCCTTCCTCGGCGTGCGGCCCACCGACTATCCCATCCCTGACGACGGGCCCGTCGGCGAGATGCTGAGCGCATCCGGCAGGCACCCGTGGCGAGCCGCCCATCTGCACTTCATCGTCCGGGCGCCGGGCTTCCGGCCGGTGACCACCCACGTCTTCGACGACGGCAGCCGCTTCCTGGAGAGCGACACCGTCTTCGGCGTCAAGCCCTCCCTGGTCCGCCGTTTCCAGCGGCACGAGCCCGGCGCCGCAGACCGGCCCGAAGACGTCCGACCCGACCAGGTCTGGTACTCCCTGACCTTCGACTTCGTCCTGCGGCGCCAACCCTGACGGGCCGCGCGGCGCCAACCCCCATGGGCCGCTCAGGGGCTGCTCGATGAACTCCGACAGTTCCGCGGAGTCCTCGCCAGGTTGCTGAACGGCGAAGAACATCCGCACGTGGAAGCCGAAAGATTCGTATTCCCGCCCGGGATCCACGCCCTCGGGCCAGCCCTCGACCACCGTCGCACCCGCGCTGTCCAGCGCGTCCACGGCATTCGACAGTGGCGCGGCGACCTCGCTGGAGACTGGGGCGTGTTCGTCGTCGAGCACCACGCCCACGCGAAACTCCTCGAGCCTGGTGTGGCGCGGTGGCGACAGGGCCCAGATATAAGCCTTGGCGGCCGGGCCCTCGGGCCCGGCGGTGATCCGTAACGCCGCCCGCAGATCGCCCGCGCGAGAACCTGGCGCACCCGGTTGCCGCTCGCCGGCTTTGGTGCTCAGCCGAGCGTCGCGCGTGCGATCGCGCCGGGATCGGGGCCTGCCTGGGCGACCGTGGCCCCGGCAGGCGTCCAGATGGCTGAGCAGCCGGCCGCCCGGGCGTAGCCGCCGCCCGTCGACCCGGCGAAGCTGGCGACCGCGACCCAGACCTGGTGGTCGGCGGCGATGCGACGGCCGCGCTCATCCTGGATGGCCGCCTCTTCCGAGGTCATCAGGGTGCCGGCGACGTAGGTGTCGATACCCAGGGCGGCGGTGTCGGCCACGTGCTGTGGGATGCCGGTGTCCTTGCAGATGGCGAGACCGAGCCGCCAGCCGTCGACGTCGAGCACGGCCGGCTTGCTCCCCGCAGTGAACCGGTTGGACTCGGTGGAGGCCAACCACAACTTGCGGTAGGCCACGGTGACCCCGGTCCCTTCGACGGCCAGGATCGCGATGTGCGACCGACCCGCCTCGCCATGCACCGGGGCGCCCACCAGCGCCAGCGACCCCGACTCGGCACAAGCCTCGACGATGGGCGCCAGGCGCGGATCCTCGGCGGTGATCGCCGGGGCGTCCAGCTCGTATCCCGTGAGGGAGAGCTCGGGAAAGACCACCACCCGGGCGCCCGCGGAGCGAACCGTCGCCGCGTGCGTCACCGCGTTGGCCGCAACGTCGTACGGCACGCACAGCGGCTGGGCCACTGCGATGCGAAGCGGCTCACGCATGCAACCCCACCCCACGACCGGCCTGGCAACAACTCGAGACCAGATCGTAGGCGCTGGAGCCAGAGGGCTTCCCCGTTTGGAGGGATCCCTCCCCCACGAGATGGAGGGCCAGGTTCCCGCCGGCGGCGGAGGCCGGCACCGCCCGCGCCCGGTTACGGTCGCCCGGACCGATGACCAGCAGCGCAGGAGGACGGAGATGCCAAGCTCGCCTGACTCGATCGCCATCCAAGGACGCCAAGGCCGCGGGCCGGCTGGGCTGCGGGATATCTGGGACGACGCCGCGGGATACCAGCGCCTGGCGTACCTCGTCGGCGCCGCCCTCCTCGTCGTCGGGCTGGTGCACGCGGTCATCTGGGCGGTGGTCGGCGGGTCGGCGGCCGGACCGCTGTCGTGGCGCAAGCCCACCACCTTCGGGATCTCCTTCGGGCTGACCACCGCCACGCTCGCCTGGGTCGCCACCTACCTGCCGGTGCGGCGCGGGACCGGCTGGGCCGCCTCCTGCCTGCTGTGTGCCTCGACCACGCTGGAGGTCGCCTGGGTGGCGGTGCAACACGCCCGTGGCGTGCCCTCGCACTTCAACATTGCGACCACGCTGGACAACAGCCTGTTCATCATGGGCGGGGTGGCGATCGCCGTCACCGTGCTGGTCATCGCCGCCATGACGCTGGCGGCGTTCACCCGCATCACCTCGGCCTCGCCGATGGCCTTGGCGCTCCGCTCAGGATTGGTGGCGCTGCTGGCCGCGCAGGCCGTCGGGGTGTGGATGATCGTGCATGGCCCGGCGCTGGTGGACGCCGGCGGCGACCCCCTCACGGAGTCGATGAGCACCTATGGCTCCGCGGGCGCGATGAAGGTCGCTCACGCTGTGCCGATGCACGCGATCCAGGTGTTCGCCATCCTGGCCTGGGTGCTGTCGCTGTCCGGCTTGACTCGGCGTCGACAGGTGTCGCTGGTGGCACTGGCGGTCGCGGGGTACGCGGGCCTGTTCGGGGTCGAGTTGCTGCGCACCGCGGGCGGGCTTGCGCCGTTGGGCTCCTGAGGCGCCTGCACAGCGGCGTACCTGATCGCGGCTGGCCCGCGGCGCGACCGGGAGTCGAGCGCGACGTTGGCGCGGAGCGCTACGCCTGCGGCGGGTTCAGCCGGCGGACGGTTGTGGCTGGGTGAGCGGCACCGCTGCCTCGCTGGTGTACACCAGGAAGGTCAGCGACTCCTGGAAGTAGAGCTGGATGCTGGTGGCGTCGTGGGACAGGTAGCCGATCGACAGGTCCTGGCCGATGCGCAGCTCGAAGTCGCCGCCCCGTGTGGACAGCAGGAAGGCCCCGTCGATGGCCGGCGCCCAGATGATCTCGCCGTCCAGCACGCGGGCGATGTGGTCGTAAATCGGGTAGCCGTAGTCGACCGTCTCGCTCACGGCGGTATAGGCGTCGGCGCTGAGCGCCAGCGTGTAGGGGCCGGCGACCCCGGCCAGCCGCAGCGCGGTCACCGCCTGGCTGATCGCGTTCGGGTACTCGCGTACCTCGCCCGGCAGGCTCAGCGCCGGGTTCGAGGAGCTGTCGCGGATGCCCGCGATGCCGGCCGCGGCGTACCCCTCGAACACGGCGCGGTCCTCGGCGAACGCGATCTGCCGCGCGGCGTCCTTCACCGGTTGCCAGTCCGCGTCCCTGGCGCCGCGCTCGACGTCGTCGACCTGCTGGCGGTCGACGGTGAACGGGACTCGCAGCTCGACGATCGGCTGGGATCGGCGCAGGTTGGCGATGACGCCGTCGGCTGGAGGGGCCACGGCATCCAGATGCCCGGTGGTCATCGCCGATAGCTCCAGACCGCCTGGCTCGGGAACGTCGACCACACGGCGGCCGGCGACGTGGCGCTTGAAGGTGCGCCGTGCCTCCTGCTCCAGGCCGGCCCACGCGGCGGTGGAGATGGGCGCCAGTTCGCGGTGCAGGTTGTTCATCTGTCGGTGCTCCCCCTCAAGTCGCCGATCCCCAGGGAATCGTCGGGCAGGCTCTGGACATCAGGTGCCGTGCCGGCCTCGGCGAGGGTGCCGCCGGGCGGGTCGGGAAGGTCGTCGAGGAAATCGGCGGCCGGCACGAAGAACAGCGTGCCGGTCACGGCGGTGGAGAACTCCAGGATCCGGTCGTGGCTCGCCTCCTGATCTCCGAGGAACATCCGCTCCAGCATCCGCTCGGTGACGGTGGGGGTGCGGGCGTACCCGATGAAATAGGTGCCGAATTCACCCCGTCCGACGGTGCCGAAGGGCATGTTGTCCCGGAGGATCTTCCGCTCGGTGCCATCGGGGTCGACGATCGTGGTCCGCGCGACATGCGAGTCGGGCGGCTGGACGGCGTCGTCCAGCTCGATGTCGGACAGCTTCGTGCGGCCGATCACCTTTTCCTGGGCCTCGACCGGCAGGGCGTTCCACGCCTGCAGGTCGTGGAGGTACTTCTGCACGATCACGTAGCTCCCGCCGGCGAACTCCGGGTCCTCGTCGCCGACCAGGACCGCCGCGCTGGCCACCGGCCCGACCGGGTTCTCGGTCCCGTCCACGAAGCCGAGCAGGTCACGGACGTCGAAATACTTGAACCCATGCACCTCATCGCAGACCGTGACCCACCCGCGCAGGCGATCCATGATCTGGCCGGCCAGCTCGAAGCACGGGTACAGCCGGCCGGCCCGGATGTGGAACAGCAGGTCTCCCGGCGTGGACACCGCGCGGTACTCAGGTCCGACCAGCTCACGGAACGGGTGCAGCTCGGCCGGGCGCGGCCCGCCGAACAGGCGGTCCCACGCCTGCGAGCCGATCCCGGCGACGCAGCTCAGCCTGAGCTTCGGCACCCGGAACCCCACGGCCCGCTCCAGCGCCGGCAGGTCCGACAGCAGCCCCCGGACGACCGGCTCCGCGCCGGCGTCGATCGTCACCACCAGGAAGATCGCCGAGGTGGTCAGCGGGCCCAGCACCGGCTGCGGGACGACCTGCCGAGCCGGCTCCACCATCGCCACAACCCCCCTCACTGATCGCACCCCAGGCAATCGTCCCCGCGAGGTCGGCTCCCGCGTGCAGGGCCCGGAGGGAGCGCGCGCCGCCGACCGGATCGAGGAAGTTCGCGGGAAGTCTACCCTCCACGGTTGCGGAAACCCCTCCGGCATGCCCGGGCGCGCTCGCTCCGATCGACGATCGTGACCGGGTCGAGTCGCTCTCGCCGTGGCGGCGATGCTTCGCCGTCGCTGTGCTGTGACCGGCCTCCGCCACGCTGAAGACCTCGACCCGCCGGGTCGTGCTTCTTGAGGGGGAGGTCGCTATGCGACCAGTCCGGATCGTCACCGTGTTCGCGTTCGCCGCCGCCGTCGCCGTCACCGGCTGCGCGGCCCGCTCCACCGTCGCCCAGCCGTCCGCGTCACCGGCGCCAGCCGCGACGGCACCCCCGGCCACCACACTGGTGACCACTCCGACCACCATCAGCCCTCGTCACGACCCGAGGCCGACTCCCACGGCCCCCGACGCGCCGCGCCGGCTGCACTTCGCCACCCCGCAGGCCGCGATGGGCTACCTGACGGCGGCCTACAACCGCAACGACCTGGTCGCGCTCGGGCACGTGACGACACCGGTCGCGCGCGTCAACCTGGTGGCCATGCAGCGCACCGCCGTCAATCTGCGGCTGGTCGGCTGCGCCGCCAACGCCGCGCGGGGCGACTACCTGTGCTCGTTCACCCACGACTACCCAGCGGCGCTGCACCAGGCCGGCCAGGGTCATGCGCACTTCACCGCCGCTCCCGCCGACAAGTACGGCTGGTACATGACCATCCTGAACGACTGCAGCTGAGCAGGGGAGGCCACGCCTGCGCGCCCGCGTCCGGGACGGTAGCGCTTGCGCTGTCGATTTCGACGGCCCCGATCGTCGTACTGATTGAGACGGCGGGAAGCGCCGGCAGAGGCAAAGGAGCGCGGATGCGCTACGGACTGCTCATCTACACCAACGAGGCCGACAGGCCGGCGTGGGGCACCCCTGACGGGGACGCGGAGGCCAAGGGATACGACGCGTTCTACGGCGAGGTGACCAAGCGGGGCGTGCTCCGCGCCGGCGACCCGTTCCTGCGGGTCGCGGAGGCCAAGAGCGTCCGCGTCCGTGACGGTCGGGCCCAGGTCGCTGACGGCCCGGCCGTCCAGACGCCCGAGCAACTCGGCGGCTACTACCTGGTCGAGTGCAACGGCCTGGACGAGGCGGTGGAGTTGGCCGCCAGGATCCCGGGTGCCACCTACGGGACGATCGAGGTGCGCCCGGTCCTGGAACTCCCCTCATAACACTCCGACGCCCGGTACGACTGTCCTTGCACGCACCCGGTCCGCGCGACATGCTTCTGGCGTGAAGCGGCACGTCTTGATCCTGGGCGCCGGCTTCGGAGGGCTGGAGCTGGCCGTTCGGCTGTCCGAGTCGTTGAGCGACGAGCTGCGGATCACCCTCGTCGATCAGAATGACTCGTTCATTTTCGGGTTCTCCAAGCTGGAGATCCTGTTCGGCCGGCGGACCCGGGATGAGGTGCGCCACCCGTACCGGGACATCTCCAGACCAGCGGTCGAATTCCGGCAGGAACGGGTCACGTCGATCGATCCTCGAACCCGTCACGTGGTCACCGATGGCGGCACCTACGAGCCCGACGTCCTGGTCGTGGCGCTGGGCGCCGACTACGACCCCGCCGCCACGCCGGGCTTCGTGGAGGACGGCTACGAGTATTATTCCGTCGCCGGCGCGGAACGCCTGCGCGAGGTCCTGCCGTCATTCTCGGGCGGGAACGTGCTGATCGCGATCCTCGGGGTTCCTTTCAAGTGCCCGCCGGCGCCGTACGAGGGGGCGCTCCTGCTCCACGACTTCCTGGTCGAAGGTGGCATGAGAGCGGCCACGCGGATCCACGTGCTCAGCCCGATGGATTCGCCGGTCCCGGTGTCGCCGGAAACCTCAGCGGCGATCGTGCGGGCGCTCGGCGAACGAGACATCGGCTATACCCCTGGCCGGAGGGTGCGGGGACTCGACCCGGCCGCGCACCTGGCCCGGCTGGAGGCCGGAGATTTCCCCTACGACCTGTTCATCGGTATTCCCGTCCACAGGGCGCCGGAGGTCGTCGAGGCGTCCGGACTGACAGCCGGCGGGACCGACGGCTGGGTCGCCGTCGATCCGCGCAATCTCGCGACGCGCTTCCCGATGGTGTATGCGCTCGGGGATTGCGCCGACGCGCCCGTTCCCCGCGCGGGTGTTTTCGCCGAGACCGCGGCGCGCGCCGTCGCCGACGACATCGCCGCAAAGGTGCACGGCCTTGGCGCGATCGAGCCCTACGACGGCAAGGGGTCGTGCTACATCGAATTCGGTGGAGGTCTGGTCGGCAAGGTCGACGCCGATTTCCTGTCCGGACCATCGCCAACGGCGCCGTTCCTTGGGCCTTCGCCGGAAGTGGCCGACGAAAAGCACCGGTTCGCATCGACCCGGCGCCGCCGCTGGTTCGGCGCTTAGCGGGACATCAGGCCGACGCCCGAACCCGGCGCCGCGGTTCCTCCTCGGGCAGGCGCACGGCATCGTTCTGGCACCGCGATCTCACATCCGGCCGGCCCGGGACGTCTACCAGGTATGAGACGGCAACCGCCGGGCTACCCCAGGGCCGTTAGTCCGCTCCGAGGGTTCCCCCGGAGGCAACCTCGGTGGGCCGGCCGCCGAGCGGCCCTTCTGACCCTGGAGGCAGGATGACCACCACAACCACGACGACGCCACCGACCAGGAGCGCGATGACGGGCAAAGCGGCCAGCCAGTCGAGCCGGTGGAGGGACCGCGTCGAGGACGGCGACTGGGACCGCATCACTGGGGATATCAACGAGTACGGGTGCGCGCTGACGCCGCGGCTGCTCGCCCCGGAGGAGGCCGGGCGGATTGCCGCCCTCTACAACCAGGACGAATACTTCCGCTCGACTATCGACATGGGCAGGCACCGCTTCGGCGAGGGTGAGTACCGGTATTTCGCGCGCCCCTTCCCGGAGGCGATCGAGCACCTGAAGCAGGCGCTCTACCCGCGCCTGCTGCCGATCGCCCGCGACTGGTCCGACAAGCTCGGCCGTCCGGCGCCGTGGCCGGACACGCTCGACGAGTGGCTGGAGATGTGTCACGCGGCCGGGCAGACCAAGTCCACACCGATCCTGCTCAAGTACGGGGAGAGGGATTGGAACGCGCTGCACCGTGACCTGTACGGCGATCTCGTCTTCCCGTTGCAGGTGGTGATCAACCTGAGCAGCCCGGGCGTGGACCACACCGGGGGCGAGTTCCTGTTGCTGGAACAGCGTCCCAGGGCCCAGTCCCGCGGGACCGCGGTACTCATCCCGTACGGACAGGGCCTGGTGTTCACCACCCGGGACCGGCCTGTGGAGTCGAAGCGCGGGTGGTCGGCCGCACCCGTCCGGCACGGCGTGTCCGCGATCCGGACCGGTCAGCGGTTCACCCTTGCCCTGGTGTTCCACGATGCGGCCTGAGCCGATGAACGTGCGGAGGCCCAGTGAACGCGCGGGGGCCCAGGACCGGTCTCCGAGGAGCGCCCGGAGAGCTGGACCGCGAGATCTCGCGACGCTGGCGGGTGGGCCCGTGAGCGATCAGGTGGAGCGGCTCGTCAAGCGCCTCGAGGTGGCGTGGGCCGCGCTCGGGGACTCGTACGCTGGCCTGTCCGACTCGCGGCTGATGGAGCCCGGCGTGGTGGAGGACTGGTCGGTGAAGGACGTCGTGGCGCACGTGACGGCGTGGGAGGAAGAGGCGCTGAAGCACCTGCCGCTGATCATCGCGGGCGGCTCGCCGCCCCGGTACGCGGCGCAGGGCGGGATCGACGCCTTCAACGCCCGGGCGACCGAGGGTGGTCGGCGAATGTCCCTGGCAGCGGTCCTGCGGCGGCGGGACGAAACCCACGCCCGACTCCTCGGCTTCGTTCGGAGCCAGCCGGAAGGCACCTTCGCGGGTCGGACGCGAGCGCGACGCCGCCTGCGGCTGGACACCTACGGTCACTACCCGGAGCACACGGCCGCTCTCCGGGCATGGCGGGAACGTCTGCCGGCATGACCGTGCAGGCCGCGACTTCCCCCGGGCCGGACCCGGCACCAGCAGCCCCGGCGAGTCGTCGACAGGCCGGGCACCAGCTCGAACGTGCCCGCGGGCTCGCCGTTCCCGACACCGCCGAGCAACGACAATGGACCAGCCAGCTACTCAGACACACCTTTCTTGACGACACTGATTCCAAAGAATGACGTGGTTCACTCGGCCTTCGATCGGCCCGAAGCTCCACTGGGTGCGTGGTCAGGCCACCGGTCACCGCGAGGTCGTGTTCCACGTCGGCGGCAAACGAGCCGAGACCGGGCAGGCACGCCTGAACGGAGGAGCTTCCCGACCACCTGGCACGCGCCACGCGCTGGTCGAAGAGGAAGGATCGGTGTGAGGGAAGGCCGTCGCTGCTCCAACTCGTCCAGGGCTTCAGCGGCCGCGGGCGCCGCTGGCTGAGCGAGTGGGCGAGGTTGACGGCGGCGATGCCGCCCCAGGCGACGGCCAGGCCCGGCAGCCTGGCAATCCCCCCTGCAATCGCGCTGATCGGGATCCCCACGCCGAGCGACACGAGGGCAACCTGAAACTGCGCGCGCTGGAATGCCGCCTGGAGCTTTCCCCCGGACTGCTCCGCGAGGGCCGAATCGACCCGCGCGTCGATAGCCCGGTTGAGCCGCTCGATGAACGACTCCACCAGCGCCGGTTCGTACTCCCTGCCGAGCTCGTGGCGTGCGCCCAGCACGGCGGCGAACTCGTCCCGCGGCAGATTCGGGTTGCTCATGTCATGGTTTTATCCTCTTTGGAGGGCGCGGTCCAGCGCGCTCATCTGCGACGAGGACGCCTTCCGAGGTCCTGGCCTCAGGGATTACGCTGAACGCTCGGTGCTGCCGATTCGCGGGAAGGGAGTGGTGGAGAAGACCACCTCCACCGGCACTTCGAAGTACTCCGCGATCCGCAGCGCCAGATAGAGGCTGGGGCTGTACTCGCCCCGCTCCAGGTAGCCGATCGTCTGGTAGTGGACCCCGAGGGCCTCGGCGAGCTGCCGGCGCGAGATACTCCGCTCCGCGCGCAGCATGGCGATGCGGTTATGGATGGTCTCGCTCATCGCGGCTCATCCTCTCAGCCGATGCGCTGGAGCGCCCGCTGCCGGCGGGCCTCCATGTTGGCGCCGGACTCCTTGCGTGCCATGCGGCGCAGCACCACCGGCGCCAGGACAAGGCCGACGAGTGCCCACGTCCCCAGCACCCCGACGGTCTCCAGGTGCCGCCACGACTCACCGATCTCCACCGAAGCGGCCGAGTTCGGCAGGAAGGCCGAGCGCACGCCGAGTCCGAGCCAGTAGATCGGGAAAACCTGGGCGATCGCCTGCACCCATCCAGGCAGCGCGAAAATCGGATAGAAGATCCCGGAAATCGCGGTGACGCCGATCATGGGCAGCGTCACCAGACCATTAACCGTATTGGGACTCTTTGCCAGCGATCCGATCACGGCGCCTATGGGGAGAGTGGCGAGCAACCCCAGGGCGAGGACCCAGAGAAAGGTCAGCCATCCGGTGAGGCCGATCCCGGTGAGCTCGGGGATCAGGAACAGGCTGGGGACAAAAATGATCACCAGGCCCAGTATGGCGACCAGAGACACCGACACGATCCGGCCGATGAAGTAGCCGACCATGCCGTTCGGTACCGCCTTGGCCCGCAGCAGCGTTCCGTCCTCACGTTCGACCGCCAGCGATCCCGCGGCACCCTGAAGTCCGCCAACGGCCACCATCATGCCGAGTACGCCCGGTAGCACCGCGAACGCAAGGGACACGTTCGTCCCTTCCACCGTCGAGCCCCGCTGGAAGAGCAGCACGATCACGAAGGCGACAGCGAAGAAGACTTGAAAGCCTATCTGCTGCGGGTCTGTCAGGCTCTGCCGAAACTCGGCCCAGCCACGGGTCAGCCCGAGACGGGCGGCGTAGAGCGTCGGATTCATCGGCTGGCCCCCTCGAACTCCGTTACCGCTTCTTCGACGTGGCCGGTTTCGTACCGGTGCACCATCGCCATGTACGTGTCCTCCAGGGACGCCCGGCGGACCTCCAGGTCGGCGATCTCCTCGCCGTGCTGCGCGAACAGCTCGCGGACGAACCGGGAGGCGTCCTCGGTGGAATGCACCAGGTGTTCACCGCCGCGGCTCCAGCGCACCTCGGCTTGCCCAGCGACCTGGCGGATGAGCTGATCCGCGCTGCCGTTGGCGACGATCCGGCCACCGGCCAGGATCAGAATGCGGTCCGCGAGCTTCTCGGCCTCGTCCAGGTCATGGGTCGCCAGCAGGATTGTGGCGTTGTCGAGGTCCGACAGGCGATGCACCAGATCGTGGAAGTCCCGACGCGCATGCGGGTCGAACCCGGCGGTAGGCTCGTCGAGGAACAACAGCTCGGGCCGTCCAATGATACCGATCGCCACGTCCAGCCTTCGCCGCTGCCCACCGGACAGTGAGGCGATCTTCTGACCCGCCTGCTCGCCGAGCCCTACGGTCTGGATCAACTCGTCCACGTCGTAGGGCCGCTGCCGCTCCGGCGTGGAGTACGGCACGTAGTACCTCCCGAGGTGGTAGAGCAGCTCGCGCACCCGCCACCTGCCGTGGTCGCGCCACGACTGCAACACCACGCCCATCCGCGCCCGCCAATGTTCGTTCCCGTTGCCCGGATCTACCCCGAGGACGCTGACCTCGCCGGCCGAACGCATCCGGAAGCCTTCCAGGATCTCGATGGTGGTGGTCTTCCCGGCTCCGTTCGGCCCGAGCAGCGTGATCACCTCGCCGCGCTGGGCGGTGAAGTCGATGCCCTTGAGCACGTCCACCGATCCGTACCGCATCCGCAGGTCCCGGACGGCGATCACTGCCGTCTCGCCCGCCGGCTCGGCATTGCGAGCCCATCTCCCCACGTCACCCACGACGGCCATTCGTCCTCTCCTCGCAACCGATGGCTCTATCAAGCCATAGCAGGAGTACAACATATCGCAACACTAGTACTCCCAGCACAAGCGGCGCAATGGATGGCGAATACCCAGATGGCCAACGTCTGGCGCCAAGTCACCCGCCCAGTTCCTCGACCAGCGCGAGCCACAGCTCCGCCGCATGCCCACGCTCCGCCCGCACCGACGTCAGCTCATCCCCAAGGCCGCGACCCTGTTCATGAGCTTGTAGGGGAGTTGTCGGCCTGCCGTCGCTGCCGCACCCTGGGCCCTGGGCCGGGCGACGCCACAAGCGGGCTGGAGGGCGGCGGTGAAGCGGATCGAGCGTGTGCTGCGGGCCGTCGACCGTTTCCAGCAACGCCACAGCGCGCTCGGCTTCCCGATCGGCCTGGTCAAAAAGTTCGGCGACGACCAGGCCGGCAAGCACGCCGCGCTGCTCGCCTATTACGGCTTCTTCTCCGTGTTCCCCCTCATGCTGGTGTTCATCACCGTGCTCGGGTACGCACTCGCCAACAACGCCGGGCTGCAGCAGCGGGTCATCGACACCGCCATCGCCCAGTTCCCTGTGTTGGGCGCACAGCTCCGTGACAGCATCAAGACCATCCAGGGCTCCGGCCTCGGCCTGGTCGTCGGCATCGTCGGCACCCTGTGGGGCGGCCTGGGGATCACGCAGAGCGCCCAGGACGCCATGAACGCGATCTGGAATATCCCCCGCAAGGACCGCCCGGGCTTCTGGTTCCGGCTGGTCCGTGGGTTAGGCTCCCTCCTGCTGCTGGCCGGCGGCATCTTCGCGGCCACCGCCCTGGCCGGGCTGGGCACCACCAGCCCTGGCGTCCTCGGCCGCATCTCTCCGTTTGCCGGCTCCCTGCTGTCCAACTTGCTGCTGCTGGTCGTTCTGTTCCAGGCTCTGACCGGGATGTGGGTGCCGTGGCGGCGGCTGCTGCCCGGCGCGGCCAGCGGGGCGGTTGGCTGGAGCGCGCTACAGGCATTGGGCGTGTACGTCGTCAACCGCCAGCTGGAGCGCGCCAACCTCGTCTACGGCGTGTTCGCCATCGTGATCGTCCTGCTCTCGTGGTTGTACCTGAGCGCCCAGCTGTTGCTGTACGCGGCGGAGATCAACGTGGTCCTGGCCCGGCGGCTTTGGCCCCGGAGCCTGCTGCAGCCACCGCTCACCGAGCCGGACAAGCGGGTGTTGACCGCGCTCGCCGAGACGGAGGAGCGCCGGGCGGAGCAGACCGTCGAGGTCAGGTTCTCCTCTGAGGCGGCCGGCGGCGACGACCGGCCACCGCCGGGCGGGAGCTGAGCGCAACAGGGCGACGCGTCAGCGCGTACCTGGGGCCGACCGCCGCCGTAACGATTCTGGGACGGTGACCGGCGATCCTCAGAGGGTGAAGGCGGGGTGTCGACGGCAGCCTTCAACGCCACAGGAGGTGCAGATGGGCATGCTTGTCGTTCCGCCCGAGGTAGAAGCCGTCTTCCGTGAGGTCCGCACCTGCGAGTTCACCACCCTGGCCAAAGACAACACGCCGATCACCTGGCCGACGGTGGCGCTGTACCAGCCCGACCAGGCGCGGTTCGTCATCACCACCTCGATCGGCCTGCCCCACAAGGCCTACAACCTCCGGCGCATCCCACGGGTCGCGATGCTGTATTCCGATCCGACCGGCAGCAGCCTGGCCGCGCCGCCGGCGGTGCTGGTCCAAGGCGACGCCATTTGCCCCGACCAGATCGTGACCCGTAGCGAGGAGTTGGACGCACTCGGCCGCCTGATCATGGTCCGCCAGCCGGTCTCGGCCAGGTACTCGGCCAACCCGCTCGCCCGCTGGCTGTCGGACTGGTACCTCATGCGGCTGCTGATCTACATCACGCCCCGCCGGATCCGCTGGTGGCCGCACGGCGACTTCTCGCGTCCGGCGGCAGAGCTGCAGGTCGACCATGTGGGCTGAGATCGCCAAGCGCCTGCCACGCTTCTCCAGCGCGGTGCTGACCGGCCTGGACAGCACCGGCGACCCGGTCAGCGTGCGCTGCCAGCCCGCGCTGGACCACCGGGCACAGGTCCTGCGAGTGTTGGTGCCCGACGGGCTGGGGATGGTCCCGGGCCCAGCCGGGCTGCTGTGCCACCGACACGACGAGCAGTTGTGGAGGCTCAAGAGCTTCCTGCTGCGAGGCAGCTTGGAACGAACCGGCCACGACTGGGTGTTCCACCCGCATCGGCTCGTGCGTGGCATGGACACAACCCCGGTCAGCAACCTGCGGCTGCTGCGAGACGCCCGGCGGACCGCCAGGCGTTACCTTGCCACCCGCGGCCTGCGGCGCCCGACGATCCCATGGGACCACTACGCGCGGCTCAAGAACCAGGACAGCGGCACAGGCTGAGACACGTTGACCTCCATGAGCAGCCAGCGACTCACGACCCGCTCGGTGTCGGCGACGCGTGAATACTGATTCTGGCCACATTCCGTGATAGCGGGATGTCAGCCCGCCTGGCCGCCGAACATCGCTGCCGCGGCTCGGGTGACCTCGTCCAACGGCACGTCGCGGAGGTGCTGCGATATCCCCCAGCGGTGCCCGAACGGGCAGATGACCTGCCCGTGGCGGTCGCCCCAGAACATGTCCTGCAGTGGCTGGTGCACCGTCGCTCCAGCCCCCACCGCGCGTTCCCACAGGGCGTCGGCGTCCTCGGTGGCGATGTGCAGCGCGCCGTAGGTCCCGCCGACCGACAGCGGCGACAGCACCCCCATGTCGGGGAACTCATCGGCCAGCATCACCGTTGAGTCGCCCAGGCGCAGCTCGATCTGGATGAACTTGCCGCCGGGCACCGGGATCTTGGGTCCCACCTGCGCGCCGAACGCCTGCTGGTACCATTCCGCCGCCTGCGCCGCGCCGCGGACGACCAGATGCGGGGTGATGGTGTGGGTCGTGGGGGAGCTCGCGTGGTCGATCACGTCGTTCATGGGCTTCTCCGCTCAGTTGCCCGGTCCGTGCATGGCACGGATCAATATACGCACATGGGATGCTTCGGTCCTGCCGCGTCCCGGAATGTGCGCCAGAACCAGAACCAGTATTCACGCGTCGCCGACAGGGCCGCCCAGCCCGCGATGGACCGGCACAGGATTCCCGCTGGTAACCCGTCCGTCGCCTTTTAACCCTTTAGCCCAATGCGGTATGGTTGACGGTGATGACCACCCTCATTGACAAGCTCGTCCCCGATTGAGAAGCTCGCTCCGGCCGGTTGTTCGATCGTCGAGCCCGTGGTTTCAACCCACCGCGCCCTCCCTACGGTGGGGCGCCGTACAGTCCAACCGGAACCGTCCGTACACGTCCTCGGTCGCGTTCCCAGGCGCCGGGTCCTCGACACACGGGCGACCAGGACGAAGCGCCTGGGCGAAAACCAGGGTGAGAAAACGGCCGCGTCAGCCTGTAGCGGGGCGGTCGGCGAGAATCCCGACGACACGCGCGGTGCCCAGGGAGGACCCGCTGGTGGCCATCACACACGGCATTGACGTTTCCACCTTTCAGGGCTCGATCGACTGGGCCGCGGTCGGCCGGAGCGACTACCGGTTCGCTCTCGCGCGTATGAGCATCGGCCGGGGGACTCGCGACGACCACGGACGCCGGAATCTCGCGGGCATGGCCGGCCACGTTGCCGTCGGCGGTGCTTATGGGGTCGTCGGCACCTCCGAACCGGTGGAGGATGGCGCCAAGTTGCTCGTCCACGAGATCGCCGCGGTCGCTGACCCGGCCGGGGTCCTGGTGATGCTGGACGCCGAGGACTTCCCCGACGGCTCCCACCCGACCATCGACCAGGTGAACCGGTACGCCGTCGAGCTGCGTCGTCTGCTTGGCCGCTGGCCCATCGCCTACGTGCCTGGCTGGTGGCTGGACGAGCACCGCTACACGGTCAGCGGTCGCGCGCTGGCGAACTGCCCGTGGGCAGCGGCCCACTACATCCCGCCGCCCTGGACCGACGCGAGACTCCAGGCGAACAAGCCGAACAACTTGCGGGGGTTCAGGACGCTCGCGTGGCTGCAGTACACCGACTCCGCACGAGTGCCAGGGATCGCCGGCAACGTGGACGCCGACGCGTTCTACGGTGACCTCGCCGCGCTCCGCCACACGCTAACCGAGGAGGACGACTTGACCAAGCAGGAGTTCAAGGACGCCTGGGGGGAGCTCACCTCCCAAGGGATCGTCTTCGGGCAGGACACTTGGGCCGACGGCTTCCGGGTCTACAAAGACCAGATGGACAACATCCTGGTTCAGCAACGACAGACCAACGCCAAACTGGACCGGGTCATCGCCCTGCTCGAAGCGCAGGCCCAGCCACCCGCAACCTGACTCCGCGCACCGTGCCCGGTCGCTCCCACCAGCGGCGGTCGGGCTCTGCCGGGTCGTGGGCGCGTAACAGCAGCAGCCGGTCGTTGGCGTCCAGCAGCAGCACCCGCGCGCCCAGGCGCGGGCCGCTGCGGGTCGGGTCGCCAGGCGGAAGGTGGGCAGGTAGCAGTTCTCTAGGGTTTGCGTCCGACGGCGCAATACTCAGCCACCTCGACAGGCTCGCCGATGGCGAGGTCGGGCCGCCATTGCGAAGAGGACACGACACCGGGCTCCAGCAGCTCCAAGCCGTCGAAGAAGCGGGCCAGCTCCTGGCGGCTGCGGGCACGGATCGGCGCGGCGCCGCTCTGGTTCCACTGCCGCATCGCCTCGGTGACCTCCTCGCCATGGACTTCGGTGGTGGGATGGGTCATCGCCAGGTAGCTGCCGGACGGCAGCGCGCTCAGTAGCCGGTCGACGATCTGGTGCGCCTGCTGGTCGTCGACGATGAAGTTCACGATCCCCAGCAGCATCAGCGCGATCGGCTCCTCGAAGTCCAAGGTCGCCGCGGCGCCGTCCAGGATCTTGTCGGGGTCGCGCAGATCGGCCTCGATGTAGTCGGTGGCACCTTGGGGGCTGCTGGTGAGTAGCGCGCGGGCGTGCACCAGCACCAGCGGGTCGTTGTCGACGTAGACGATGCGGGACTCGGGCGCGACGGCCTGGGCGACCTCGTGGGTGTTGTTGGCGGTCGGCAGGCCGGTGCCGATGTCCAGGAACTGGCGGATGCCCGCCTCGCCGGCCAGGTAGCGGACCGCGCGGGCCAGGAACCCTCGGTCGGCGCGAGCCGCCTCGACCAGGCTTGGCATGAGCTCTAGTGCCATCTCGGCGGCCTGCTGGTCGGCGGGGAAATGGTCCTTGCCGCCGAGGAAGTAGTTCCAGACCCGGGCGGAGTGCGCCACGCTGGTGTCGATCTCGGGCGGCTGCTGGCCTGGACCGGAAGAGCTGTCGGTCACGGGCACACCTTTCTCTTCAGACGAGGGGGCGTTGACGTCGGCGAAGCGTCACCCGCCTCCAACACCGGGTGCTCGAGTTGTTGGGCGTGGTTATCGCGCGAGATCATCCCATACGTCCCCCAACGCGACGAGGGTGACTGCTGAACCATTCGCTTGGGAGGTTCCAGTACCGTGGCTATTGGTTGCCATGCTTGGTCCGTATAAGACGGAGGCGACCATCGAACGCCACCTGGACGCCGCCGACATCCAGCCGCCCACCCGCCGGGAACTGACCACCCCTTGCCGAGCAGGTCCGGGTCGCGATGTCCGAAGGGCCGACCCCGGCCCGCAAGCGGCTCTTGTACACCCTGGTCCACGAGGTCCAGGTCCAAGGCCGGGATGCCATCTTCCCCGTGTTCCGGGTGCCAGGGGGCCATGCGCGGGCCCCGGACAGGGGGGTTCGCACAATGTACGGATTGGTGACCACGGCAGGGCGCCGACCAGATCCTCGCAACCCGGACAGTCCAGCTGGCAGCGGAAATGCCGATGCGACTGGCCCCGCAACGACGGGCACGGCCGTAGCTGACCTACGATCTCGCTTCTCTGCCCCGGGGCGCTCGCGCCGCCATGGAGCGGTTGCGCACCGCGCGGCTCACTCTTCGACCTGGACGGCACGCGGTTCTCGGAGATCGGCGCAACCAACGGCTCACGCCGCTGCCCTGCGCGGTCAGGCCCCGGGTGATGGTAGTGCTGGGCACCGCCGGTCTGATGAGCTCTCCGCTCGGGGGTCCGCGAGCCCACCTGACGTGGGTCAGGAGGCCAGCTGCCCGGGCGGTTGGGCCGACAGGGCAGCGGCCCTCTCATCGCAGCTTCACGGCCGTCCCAGTCCTATGGACATGACTGGTGCCTGGAAGCCGTCTGTCCGCGCGCTGGTTGGAGGCCGGTGATGTTCAACGTCGGCGTCGGTGAGGTCTTCGTGATCCTGCTCGTCTGCCTGGTGGTCTTCGGCCCCGAGCGGTTTCCCGAGATGACCCGCCAGGCCGGTCGCCTGATCGGCCAGCTCCAGCTCCTGGCCCAGAGAGCGCCCTCGAGCAGCTCAGAGCAGCTCAAGGAGGAGGCCGGGGACGAACTGAACTTGCTCGACCTGCGGGTCGGCTCGCTGCGTGCCAGGCTCGCGACTACCTCCGCGAGCTCATGGACATCGATGCGCAGATGGCCGAGCTTCAACGCGAGCGCCAGCGGCTCGGTGCAGCCCTCGAAGGGGAGCAGGAACGTGTGCCATTCGACCATGAGGCCACTTGACCAGACCGGCTTCTCGTCCCGCGGCAGATCGGCGAGGGCGGCGAACGGGGGAAGGAGCGACTCGGCGAGGACGCCGTCCCCCTGTTCCCGAAGCCTAATTCGCTCCGCGTCCACCCCATGAGGCGAGCCTTGTGCCGTGGGCGAGTCGCGTCGGATGTTGACCGTGACCATGTCACGATCCCTGGGCTCTCACCCTCGCGGGGCCTTACGCCGTCCACTCGAGTGGCGTTGCGCTTGCGGCGGCCTGTGCTCGCCGTCGGGGTCAACCGGCACCGAGGGACAGGGTCGCCTGGCCCCCATGCGCCCCGCGGCCGGCTCGTAGCGTGGCCGGCAGAGGGGACCTAAGTTGGGTGGCACCAGCCATCTCACCTGCTGGCTTGGCCGGATGCGTCTCCGCGAGGGTCGTACGGGCTCGGCTGCGGGTCTGATGCGCGGGCCCAATCCCGACCCGGAGGACCGGGCTGCCGCCGTATCGCCGGCTGGTGCGGCGTTTCCGCGTGCCGGGCGCCGGGACCCTGCCCCGCGGGTGGCGGCCCTGCTCACGCTGGCGGCGGGCGTGCTGAACCTCGGATCGGCGCTGCTGCCTGCCGAGCGCCAGCGTCTGGACCTGCTCCATCGGCTGGTGCCAGGGGCCCTCTCCCGGGGCGCGACGGTGGTGACGGCGGCTGCCGGAGTCGGGCTGCTACTGCTCGCCGGTGGGCTGCGGCGCCGGCGCCGGACGGCCTGGCTCGTGGCGGTCGTGCTGCTTGGCGGCAGTGCGGTCCTGCACCTGCTCAAGGGCCTCGACTTCGAGGAAGCGCTGGCAGAGGCGTTCCTGGCAGGGCTGCTGGCCGGCCAGGGCGGGCGGTTCACGGCCCGGGCCGGCCCCGGGGAGCGCCGCGCGACGGCGGTGGCGGGGCTGGCCGTGATCGGGACCACGGCGGCCTACGGCACTCTCGGACTGCTCGCCAACGGGCGGGACGTGGCAGAGGATCTCGGCGTCGGCCGCGTGCTCCGGGAGGTCGGCCGCATGGCGCTTGGGTTGGGCAGCTCGCTGACCCTAACCGGCCGGTTCGGGCGGTTCTTCCCGACCTCGGTAGCGGCCGTGTTCTGGCTGGGCGTGCTGGTGGTGGCGGCCCGCGCGCTCGCGCCCGCGCTCGCCCGCTGGCAGGCTGACCCGGGCCTGGGCGCGGCAGTGGCTGGCGCCGACGACTCGCTGGCGTACTTCGCGTTGCGGGACGACCGGGCGACCGTGCGGGCGGCGCACACGCTGGTGTCGTACCGGCCTGTGCGCACGGTCGCGCTCGCCGCCGGGGACCCGCTCGGTCCCTGCGAAGAGTGGCCGCAGGCTGTGCGGGCGTTCCTGGCCGAGGCGGCCGCCCAGGGGCGGGTCGCGGCGGTGCTGGGCTGCGGCGAACAGGCCGCCCGGGTGTGGGCGGCGGCGGGGCTTGCCACGCTATACCTGGGCGACGAGGCAGTGCTCGACCTCGACCGGTTCTCGCTGGAGGGGCGAGCGGTGCGGATCGCCCGGCAGAGCTGGAACCGGGCCCGCCGCGCCGGGTTCACTGCGCTGGCCTGCCACTCGGGCGATCTCGACCCGGACAGCGTGAGCGCGCTGCGGGAGCTGTCGCGGCGCTGGCGGGGCGAGACCGCTGAGCGCGGTTTCTCGATGGCGCTGGGGCGGCTGTTCGACCCACGCGACAGCGGCGCCTTGGTAGTCGTCGCCCGCAACGCAGGTGGCCGTCCGCTCGGGTTCCTGCATTTCGTGCCGTGGAGCAGGCACGGCGCGAGCCTGGACGTGATGCGCCGGGACCACGGCAGCCCTGGCTACCTCAACGACTTCCTCATCGTGGAGGCGGCCCGCTGCCTCCCAGGCCTCGGTGTGCGGCGGCTGTCGCTGAACTTCTCGTTCCTGCGCGCGCTGCTGGCGGCCGGCGCCGAACCGCGGGTGCCGCTGCGCCTGCGGGCGGCGCGCTGGCTGCTCCACCGCCTGTCCGGCCCCTTCCAGATCGAGACGCTGTACCGGTTCAACAAGAAGTTCGCCCCAGCCTGGCAGCCCCGCTACCTCGCGGTCGAAACCCCAGAGGAGCTACCTCGGATCGTGATCGCCGCATTGCGCGCCGAAGGGCTGCTCCCAGCGGTGCCGTGGCGCCTCGTGCGCCTGCGGTCGCACCAAGCATCCGGGCGTGAGGAGGCCCTGCCCAAACCGCAGCCTGAGCCGCCTGCACCAATGCCTGACCGAAAGTGACCCACATGCCTGCTCTGCTCGCTCGTCTGCCCGCCGGTCTCGCCTCAGCGGTCATGCTGGCCGTTGCACACCAGCCTCTTGCTCCGCCCCACCACCGCCCGCGTCTGGTGCGCCTGATCCACATCCCGCCCGACCTGCTCCACCAGCTCGGCAGGGACGGCCCGCTGGAGCGCCCCTGGCTCGCGGTGGGCATCGCGATGCTGCTGACGGCAAGCATCGCGCTGGCGTTGTGGCGGGGCCACCGGCACCGCCGGGCCGGCACACGGCCGCGCCACCTGGGGCTGCGCCGGATGGCGCTCGGCGGCTGGCTCACCCTGCTCACCCTGCTGGGCAGCGCCGCCGGCCTCAACGCCTACGTCGGCTACGTGCCCACCCTGCCCACACTGTTCGGTGCCCTCCCCAGCCACCCCACCGGGAGCCGCTTCTCGCGGGTGGAGACCCTCCTGATCGGCGACCGTGCACTCGACGTACCCCCCGCCCGGGCCTATGTGTACCTGCCACCCGGCTACGAAGCCAAGGCCAACGCGCATCGTCGCTACCCGGTCGTCTACCTGCTGCACGGCTATCCCGGCAGCCCG
>WNGP01000006.1_pt1 | contig 132907 bp, 130 predicted proteins | sample 5407671 | NCBI WGS metagenome assembly WNGP01 (sample SAMN13153381, study PRJNA577476) | soil metagenome | isolation source: 40 cm soil or saprolite under Garry oak tree replicate 2 | place: USA:California | collected 2016-06-15 | reverse complement strand
ATGAGGCTGGCAGTGGCGCACGCCACCATCCCGCCCCGGCGCACCGCCCCCACCCGCCCCGGCCGCCGCCGTCCCGCGGTGGGCCGCTGGCCGGGCCGGAAGCGTAACGGGGCCGCCCCTCCGGCGTCAAGGCTGCTGCCCATCGCCTGCGGCGACGGCCCTGCGGCCGGCCTGGACGCCGGAGCCTCTGCGGCCCCCCGGGCAGGAAAAAGGGGGCAGGCCCACGCCTGCCCCCGCTACCCGGCCCGGCCAGCGGCGGCCGCACATACCCATCCCGCCGGAACCGGCAGCCCGGGCGGGCAAGTGAACCGCGCGCAAAAACATCCAAGGAGTCCTGGGGCTAGGCCTCCCAGCGTTGATGCCATGGGCGGCATCCGTGTGCATGCCCAGGATGGGATCGGCGCTGAGGTACTCGTCACTGCGCGTTCCGCTCAGGCCCCCGACCAGCGGCGAGCGGATCAGGACCACCACGCCGGCGCACATGACCGTGAGGGCCAGGACGTCGAGGGTCACGAATCCCGGCCCGGGTCGCAGCCGCTCGCCGAAAGCGGTGACTCCGATGACGATGCTGGCCAAGGGGTTGACGATGACGCTGGTGGTCCGCGACGCGGCGATCGGCCCCGCGTGCAGGGCGCTTTGCACCAGGTACAGCCCGCACGCGCCGGTCAGGCCCAGCGCATAGGGGTCCCAGTTCCCGAGCACGTGAACCCAGCCGCCGTGATGCAGCAACGCGGTCAGGGTCTTAGTCAGGGCGGCGTTGCACGCGAACAGGACGGCTGAGGCGGCGCCGAGCGCAGCGGCCCGCCACCAGCGGGGGCCGGCGCGGCTCGCCGCGATGAGCGCCAGTACGCACGCCGCGCTCACCAGCGAAACCGCCAGCCACGCCCGGCCGCCGGGCTGCCCCGTGCCCGCAGCGGGCGACGCGGCGGCGAAGAAACCGGCAAGACCCGCCACGATGGCCGCGATCCCCGTCAGCTCGCGCCAGCCGACGCTGCGATGGAAGGCCGTCACCAGGATGATTACGAGGAAGATCAGCTCGCAGGTGAGCACCGGCTGGACCACGCTGAGCTGGCCATAGCGCAGTGCCGACGCCTGCAGGACGAACATGCAGAGCATGAGGCCAAAGCCGGTCAGCCAGCCACGTTTGCGCAGCGCGTGAGTCATCAGCCGCGGACTGAAGCTGGAACCGACGGGGGCCGACTCCAGGGCAACCCGCTGGAGCACCACCGCCAGGGCAGACAGGAACGCCGCGCCGGCCGCCAGGACGATTGCCACAGCCACTGCGTAGTCCTCCCGGCCTGAGGGTCCAGAACCAGGATGCGCAGCATCCGCCGGACAGTAAAGGGAACCTCATAACAAATGACACCAGAATTCCCGGGCGGCTCAGCGGAGGGGAACTTTCAGGCTGCTTCCGGGTGCCTGATCTGGCCACCGGTTGGTAGCCGCATGACGCATTTGTGGTTTAGCGTGGCGGCCATGGACGATGAGTCCTTGCGCGTCTCAGACGCCGACCGCGAGCAGGCTATCGTCGCGCTTCGCGAGCATCTTCTCGCGGGCCGCCTGACGCTTGAGGAGTTCTCCGAGCGAGTCGATGCCGCCCTGCGGGCCCGGTTCGGCGGGGAGTTGGCGCGTGTCCAGGACGACCTGCCCAAGGTCTTTGCAGAGACGGCCGGTTCGCGCCGCAAGCCCGCCCGCTTCACGGCGGCCTTGCTTGGTCATGTCGCGCGACGCGGGCGGCTCAGGCTGCGCGGGTGGGCCTTGGCCACCAGTGCCTTCGGAGATCTGGACTTCGATCTGCGCGAAGCCACGATCGATCAGCGGCGGACGACGGTAACGGTTCTCGCGGCGTTCGGTAACGTCGATGTCTATGTGCCGGAAGGCGTCAACGTGGACGTCGGCGGAATCACGGTCTTCGGCCACCGCCGGGACTGGGGCCGCGACGCCGGCCGCCCAGACGCCCCGGCCGTCCGTGTCCGCGTACTCGGCTTTGCCGGGACAATCGACGTATGGCGGGTACCGCACGATATGCGCGGCAGCAGCTACAGCGATATATTCCGCGAACTTGACGACGGCCGACGCCAGCTTCGCGCGTGAAATGGCCACGACCGGAGCTGGGCTCCGTCCCTCGACCGGGTAACCATAATCGGCTGTTCCGGGCCCGGTGTGCATCCTGCCGCAGGTCAGCCGAGATCCACGTCCGCGCGCACAATCGAGTAGGACGCCATGTCCCGCCACTTTCCAGCTCGGAAGCAGGATCCGCGCAGTGTGCCTTCGCGGGTGAAACCGGCCTTTTCCAACGACCGCTGCTCGGCTAGGTTGCCGACGTCAGTCGTGGCCGCGACCCGGTTTAGCTGGGTGTGCGTGAATAGGTATTCCGCCAGCAGCCGCTGCGCCTGCGTGCCGTATCCCCGCCCCCGGGCCCTGGCGAGCAGCCCGATCCCGATGTCCCAGCTAAAGGAACTCGGACCTGTCTGCACCTTGCGCCAGCTGACCTCGCCGATGAACTCGCCGACCTCATCTGCGCCGCCAAGTACCACGGCCAGCCTGCCGTGGTCTTCGGAGATGAATCCCTTCTCCGCAAAGCCCCGGCGTAGTCCGCCTGGGTTCTGATAACCAAAAAACCCGTACTGCGACGCCTCGCCTGGATCCACGTAAAGCAACTCGAGGAGATCAAGTTCGGCCTCGATGACCGGTCGTATATGTACCAGTTTGGCCACGAAAATATCGTAGCCGGTGAGCCGCACGTCGCGGCGCAGCCTGGGTTACGCGGCGTATCCGGTGGCCTTGTCCACCACCATCCGGACGACCACGCGGACCGCGCCGGGCCGGTCCTCACCGGGGTCCTTGCCGTCGTACTTCCATGACAGCCGGGTGTCAACCCGCCGACCGACGTCCGGCGTCATCGACACCCGGCCCCGCAGCTCGACATAGTTCTCCGGATCCGCGGAATCGAGCACGGTGACGCTGACGCGCGGATCCCGCAGCATATTGCGGTGCTTCACACGCCCCTGGACCGTGGAGAACAGCAGGTCGCCGCCGTCGCGGCCGACCCACACCACCGAAGTCTGCGGGCTGCCGTCGGGATTGACCGTGGCCAGGACCGCATAATTCCTGCCGTCGACCAGCCTGAGCGCCGATTCGCTGAGTGGGATGCCCATGGCGGCACGGTAACAGCACCGAAACCTCAACGGCATTGCATGATCATGCACTGATGTGCATATAATTGCACTTGTGTCCAAGGTACTCTCCTCCCTGCCCGTCGGCGAACGCGTCGGTGTCGCCTTCTCCGGCGGCCTCGACACCTCGGTAGCGGTCGCGTGGATGCGCGAGAAGGGTGCAGTGCCGTGCACCTATACCGCCGACATCGGCCAGTACGACGAGCCCGACATCGCCTCGGTGCCCGGGCGCGCCGCGGTATACGGCGCGGAGGCCGCCCGGCTGGTCGACTGCCGGGAGGCCCTGGTCGAGGAGGGGCTCGCGGCCCTGGCCTGCGGGGCGTTCCATATCCGGTCCGGTGGCCGCGCCTACTTCAATACCACCCCGCTCGGGCGGGCCGTCACTGGCACCCTGCTGGTGCGCGCGATGCTCGAGGACGACGTGCGGATCTGGGGGGACGGCTCTACCTTCAAGGGCAACGACATCGAGCGGTTCTACCGTTACGGCCTGCTGGCCAACCCCTCCCTGCGGATCTACAAGCCATGGCTGGACGCGTGCTTCGTCAGCGAGCTCGGCGGCCGCAGGGAGATGTCCGAGTGGCTAGCTGCCCGTGGCCTGCCCTACCGGGATAGCGCGGAGAAGGCCTACTCCACCGACGCGAACATCTGGGGCGCGACCCACGAGGCCAAGGTGCTCGAGCACCTCGAGGTGGGCATCGAGATCGTCGAGCCGATCATGGGCGTGCGGTTCTGGGACCCCGCCATCGAGATAGCCACCGAGGACGTCACGATCGGCTTCGAGCAGGGACGGCCGGTGACGATCGACGGAAAAGAGTTCGCCTCCGCCGTCGACCTGGTGCTGGAGGCCAACGCCATCGGCGGCCGACACGGTATGGGCATGTCCGACCAGATCGAGAACCGGGTCATCGAGGCCAAGAGCCGGGGCATCTACGAGGCACCGGGAATGGCCTTGCTGCATGCGTCGTACGAGCGGCTAGTCAGCGCGATCCACAACGAGGACACCCTCGCCAGCTATCACAACGAGGGACGGCGACTCGGCAGGCTGCTGTACGAAGGCCGCTGGCTGGACCCGCAGGCGCTGATGCTGCGCGAGTCGCTCCAGCGCTGGGTCGGGACGGCGGTCACCGGCGAGGTCGCCCTCCGGCTGCGGCGCGGTGAGGACTACTCCATCCTGGACACTTCCGGCCCGGCGTTCAGCTACCACCCGGACAAGCTCTCCATGGAACGGACCGAGGACTCCGCCTTCGGGCCGGCCGACCGCATCGGCCAGCTGACCATGCGCAACCTCGACATCGCCGATTCGCGTGCCAAGCTCGAGCAGTACGCCGGACTCGGCATCCTCGGCAGCTCGCACCCGGCGCTGGCCGGCGCCACACAGGCGGCCCCGGCCTGGCTGATCGGCGTGATGCCCGAGGGAGGGGCCGAGGCGATCGCCTCCCGCGGCGAGGTCGCCGGCGGCGACGAGCTGCTTGATCACGCTGCGATGGAATCCGGCACCGACTGACCAGCCACGACCCAGATTAGTCCGCTGGCTGCCGGGCGACCTTCGCGGCCAGGAGGGCGTCGATCTGCTCGCCGCTGACGCCCAGTTGGGTGAGGACCTCCACGGTGTGCTGGCCAATTCCGGGGAGCATCAGCCGCGGACCGCCGTGGGCCGCGGGCTCTGCGGGGCCGCATCGCAGCAGGGGGCCGATCTGCTCGAAGTGGCCCCAGTCGGCGGTCTTGTACGACACCACCCGTCCGAGCTGGCGGTTCACCGGATCATCGAGGACGGCACGCCGGAAACCGTCCCGGTTCAGCGGCTCGATGAGCTCGGCGAGGAGTCCGAGGCCCCGCAGCCGACCGACCCACTCGGCCGCGGGCGCCGTCGCGAAGGCGGCTTCGAGGACCGCTTCCGCCTGGCGGGCGACGGCGTCGGCGGCGCTGCCGCGCAACGGCGTGTACGTCGCGGGGAGCGACGTGACCTCCGGGAGGGAGGCCAGCCGCAGCCAGGCCTCGTGGCCGGGCAGGACGAGCGCGAACCAGTGGCCGTCACCGCCCTGGTAGATGCGGTATCCGGGTCCGTATCCCGTCTGCCCCGCGTCAAGCTCGGGACCGCGCACCAGTTCGCCGTCGCGCTCGAACACTCCGCTTTGCATCAGTATCCCGGCGCCGAGCAGGCTCGTCGCCACGTGCTGCCCTCGGCCCGCCGATACCCGGGCGTACAGGCCGGCCAGCATGCCCGCGGCGGCGACCCATCCACCGGACATATCGATGGGTATCCAGGTCGCCGCCAGCGGGTCGTTGCCGGCCCCGCCGACGGCCCGCTCGAACCCGGTTACCGCCTGCATGAGCGCGTCGTTGCCCGGGAACGCGGCCCGGCGGCCGGTGGCGCCGAACGCGCTGGCGTGGCAGTACACGGCGTTCGGGTTCAGCCGGGTGACCGTCTCCTCGTCGATGCCCAGGCGCTCCGCTACCCCGACGCGGAAGTTGTGCAGGACGACGTCGGCCCACGACAGCAGCCGCTCGACGACCGGCAGGGCCTCCGGTGCGCCGATGTTAAGCGCCAGGCTGCGCTTGCCCCGCTGGCAGGCCGCGATGGCGTACGCGGCGGCGCGCATCGCCTCCCCCTCCGGAGGCTCCACCTTGATGACGTCCGCGCCGAGATCGGCGAGGATTTCGGCGGCGAGTGGTCCGGCCACGAACGCCGAGAAGTCCAGCACCCGCAACCCGGCAAGCAGCCCACTCCCCGAGCGCGTAGGGGTCTGGCGGGATGGATCCCCGTCCCCCCGGGGATACACATCTATCACCGAGCCGACCATGACGTCGAGATGGCTGCCGTCTGATCGCCGGACGGCCAGGCCGATCTCGGCCAGATGGGGGTCGGCCAGGATCTCGCCGGGGCCGAGTACCGGCTCGCACGCGACGCCTGCCGCCCGTAGTCGCCGGATCCAGACGTCGCGCGGCTGGGCGGCGAAGAACGACACCCAGCGCGCGGCCCGCTCGCCGAGCTTTCCGGTCATCTGGTCGCTGTAGTACCCGTCCGCGCTCGGCTCGTCGCCGAGGACCTCGATCAGCGAGCCGTACATCCCCTTGCCGCCGAACCACACCTGGATCAGCTCACCGTCGGCACAGCGGTACAGGAAGTTCGGGAACGTCGAGCCCTTCTCCCAGTACCCCTCGATCTCGGGTGCGGCGCGCTCCGACCGGCCGATCATGCAGCCGAGCGTGGCGAGCATCCCGTCGTAGAGCGAGGTCTCGGCCCAGCCCCCGGCCCCCGTCCGGTCCCGGCGGAACAAGAGCGCGAGCACCGACACGATCAGCAGGGAGGCCGTGCCGCTGCCGGACGCACGGACGTCGGCGAAGATCGGACCGGGCCGGTGGCCGGCGAGCTGGGTGCAGAACCCGGCCCTCGCCTCCACCAGGAGGCCGAAGTCCTCGACGCTCCCCTGAGATGTCCGGCTGGGGCGGCACCGGGCGTAGACCAGCGACGGGTTCGCCGCCTGCAGGTCGCGGTAGCCCAGGCCTTCGACGAGTGCCTCCGGCCCGTACACCAGCGCGACGTCCGCGTCGCGGAGCAGCGCGAACACCTCGTCGCGGTCGTCGGTGGCGACGACGCGCTTGTCGCGGTGCCAGGCCCGGCGCCACGTCACGCCGGAGTCGATGGGCATCGCCGCGGCGCCCGTCACCCGGACGACGCTGGCGCCAAGGTCGGCGAGGAGCATGCCCGGCACTCCCCCGGCCAGCCCGAGGCCGAGGTCACTGGTGCCGACGGCGACTTCGACGACCGACAGCCCGGCCAGCGGAGCGCTCACGGCGCCACCCGTGTCTGGGCCGGAACCCGCAGGCGCGGCAGCACTTCCTCGGCGGCCAGCGTGACCACCTCGAGCGTGTTGTCGGGTGCGGCCGGGGAGATCACGAAGTGGCGGACACCGGCATCGACGTAGTCCTGGAGCCGGGCCGCTACCTCCTCCGGCCTGCCCGCCGGGGCGATGCGGTCGAGCATGGCGGCCGGTTTATCGCCGTAGGCGCCGCCGAGGAACGTGGCGACGTCGTCGCGGGCGCGGTCACCGTCCCGGCGGACGGAGCAGTAGAGGTACATCATCCACTCGAAGCCCGCTAGATCCCGGCCAGCTGCATGTGCTTCTTCGGAGATGGCGCGCACCGACCGCGCGTAGGCGTCCGGCGATATGAGATAGGGCATCCACCCGTCGCCTAGGCGGGCGGCGCGGCGCATGGCCGGCTGCTTGCGGCCGGACACGAGCAGCGGCGGGCCACCCGGCTGCATCGCCGGGGCCTCGGCTCCCGGCGGTCGCACCGGCCGGAGCTCGGCCTCGTCGAACCGGAAGAACCTGCCGTGGTGGCTGACCGGCCCGCCGCTCCAGAGGAGGCGGAGAAGCTCCATGGCCTCGTCGGTCCGGGGGCCGCGCTCGGCGACCGGCACGCCGACGGCGTCGAACTCGCGGCTGAACTCGCCGCCGACGCCCACGCCGACGCAGACCCGGCCACCGGACCGGGAGTCGAGGTCGGCGAGCTGCTTGGCCACGATCACCGGGTGGTACAGCGGCAGCAGGAGGACGGCGGTGCCTACCCGCACCCGTTCGGTCCACGCGGTCATCAGGGCCAGGCGGGTGATCGCCTCGCCGGTCGAGCTCGGCGGCAGGACGTGGCCGCCCTGCCAGATCGATTCGATCGGGAGACGTTCGGCGGCGGCCAGCCAGTCGCGGTCCGGCTCCGGGATGGCTGCCGCACCGAAGATGATGCGATCGCCTGGCATCCCTGCTCCTTCGCGAGTGGCTCTCGGGACGCCACCGGGCGGTCCCTGGTCGCTTGAAGATAGCAAATGCTCACTTTTTCGGGTAGAGGGGTAGTGTGAGCGAACGCTTTCTTTGCGCCGTACTGAACCAGGAGAAGCGCATGCCAGGGCCGTTGTCGGGACTGAAAGTGGTCGAGTTGCAGGGGCGGGGACCGGGCCCGTTCGGCGCCATGATCCTCGCCGACCTCGGGGCGGACGTGATCCGCATCGCCCGGCTGGAGGACCTCTTCCCCGCCGGCCAGGAGAGCGGGACGGAGCGGATGATCCGCGGCCATCGCCGGATCGACCTGATCGCGCGCGGCCGGCGCTCGGTCGCGGTCGACCTCAAGCAGCTAGACGGCCTCGCCGCCGTACTCCGGCTGGTCGACGGGGCCGACGTGCTGCTCGAGGGCTTCCGGCCCGGAGTGGCCGAACGGCTCGGCATCGGCCCGGATGTCTGCCTGGAGCGCAATCCCCGGCTGGTGTACGCCCGCGTCACCGGCTGGGGCCAGGACGGGCCGTACGCGCGGACCCCCGGCCACGACATCAACTACGTCGCCCTGGCCGGCGCGCTCGACCCGCTGCGCCGCGCGGGCGAGCCGCCCGCGCCGCCGCTCAATCTGCTGGGCGACTACGGCGGCGGGGGCATGCTCGCCGTGGCCGGCATCCTGAGCGCCTTGTTCGAGCGGTCGTGCTCGGGTCTGGGGCAGGTCATCGACGCCTCGATGATCGACGGGGTGGCCCTGCTGACCACGCTCCTGCACGGGATGCGTGCCGAGGGCCTGTGGTCCGACATCCCCGGCTCCAACGTCCTGGACCTCGGCGCCCCGTTCTACAACGTCTACGAGACCGCCGACGGCCGCTACCTGACGGTCGGGTGCGGCGAGCCGCAGTTCTACGCGGAACTGCTCGAGCGCCTGGGCCTCGGCGACGAGCTCCTGCACGCCCAGAGCGACCCCGCGACCTGGCCGGAGGGCAAGGCCCGGCTGGCGGGCGTCTTCAAGAGCAAGCCGCTCGCGGAATGGTGCGCGCTGCTTGAGGGCACGAACACCTGCTTCGCGCCGGTGCTGACGCTGGCCGAAGCGCCGGCCCATCCGCACAACGTCGAGCACCGGACGTTCACTGAGATCGACGGCGTGGTGCAGCCCGCGGCCGCGCCCCGGTTCAGCCGGACCCCCGCGGCGGTCACGACGCCGCCGCCCGCGGCCGGGGAGCACACGACGGAGGTCCTGCTCGAGCGGGGCTTCAGCCGCGCCGAGGTCGACTTGCTGCTCGGCGCCGGCGTCGTGGGTCAAGGGCGATGATGGACGCGACGACAGGGATACCGCCCGCGGTCACCGAGGAGACCGAGATGTTCTGGGCCGCGGCCAAGGAAGGCCGCCTGGTCGTCGAGGGCTGCTCGTCCTGCGGCGCCGAGTCGTTTCCGCCGAGAGGGATGTGCCGCTCGTGCCGTGGGCGGACGATGGTCCCCGTCGAGATCACCAGCCACGGTCACGTTTACAGCCTCACCGTCAACTACCAGCGGTGGCTTCCGGACCTCGAAGTTCCGTACGCCATCGTCCTCGTCGAGTTCCGCGATCATCCTGGCGTGCGGGTGGTCGGCCGGCTCCGAGGCTGCCCACCGGAGGAGGCCGCCATCGGCATGACGGTCGACATCGGCTTCGAGCCCGGACCGGGTGACTACGCCATCCCCAGCTTCGTGGCTCTGCTAGCCCGGGGGGACGACCCCCCCAGACCCCCCCGCGAGGGCATAGCCCGGGGGGACGACCCCCCCAGACCCCCCCGCGAGGGCATGGCCGGGGGACCGGATGGGATCTGACCTGTTCGAGCGGCGGGCGGTGATCTCCGGCGTCGGCCAGTCGGCCATCGGCCGGCAGGTCGACCGATCGGGCTTGGCGCTCACGATCGACGCCATCCTCGCCGCGGTCGAAGACGCAGGCCTGACGATCGACGACATCGACGGCCTGGCGATGTTCCCGGGCGGAGGCGTGGCGAACCTGCCCGGCTACGCGAACGGGAACCTGTATGAGGTCCAGGACGCGCTGGGGATCACGACGACGTGGCGTCAGGGGATCGTCGAGGGGATGTCGCTGCCCTTCTACGGGCCGGTCCAGGCGGTGGCCACCGGCCAGGCGCGCAACGCCGTCATCTGGCGGACCGTTAAGGAGGGCAGCGCCAGCCGCAAGGCCGGGGGCCGCCCGGCGTACGGCTCGGTCAAGCCGGTCGCCGAGGGGCCGCTCGCCTGGCTACTCCCGGTCGGGATGCTGTCACCGGTCTGCCAGGTGGCCCCGTACGCCGCCCGCTACATGCACGAGTACGGCGTCACCCGGGAGCAGCTGGCGTGGATCCCGGTGACGCAGCGGGCCCATGCCGCGCTCAACCCGGACGCCGTGTACCGGTCGCCGCTGAGCGTCAGCGACTACCTCCAGGCGCGGATGATCTCGTCGCCGATCTGCCTGTACGACTGCGACGTCCCCGCCGACGGCGCCACCGCCATCGTCGTCTCGGCCGCCGAGACCGCGGCCGGCCTCCGTGCGCCGGTCCGCATCGAGGCGATGGCCGGGATGGTCGAGGGCCGGCCGTCGTGGGAGCAGTGGGAGGACATGGGCCGCGTGGGCCACGGTGCCGCCGAAGCGATGTGGGCGCGGACCGACCTGCGCCCCGGCGACGTCGACGTGGCCGAGCTCTACGACGGCTTCACCATCGAAGCCGTCTGGTGGCTCGAGGCCATGGGCTTTTGCGGGACCGGCGAGGCCGGCGCGTTCGTCGACGGGGGCACGCGCATCGCCCTCGGCGGTGAACTCCCGCTCAACACATGGGGCGGCCAGCTGTCCGGCGGGCGCCTGCACGCTGCGTTCGGCCACACCGCCGAGGCGGTGCGCCAACTCCGGGGCGAGGCCGGCGGCCGGCAGGTAGCGGGCGCGGAGGTCGCCGCGGTGACCAACGTCGGCGGCTTCGAGGCGGGCGCGGCGCTTCTGACGCGCTGGTAAGCGGTTGGGCGAGGAAAGGGGAGCTGTCATGGTGGAGCGCGTCGGCCGGGTCGAGGGCAAGGTGGCGATCGTCACCGGGGCCGGCTCGACGCCGGGCCCCGGGATCGGCACGGGCAAGGCGACCGCGGTCGTGCTCGCCCGGGAGGGAGCGAGCGTCCTGCTCGTCGACCTGCACCCGGAGCGCGCCGAGCAGACGCGGCAGATGATCGAGGAGGAGGGCGGCAAGGCCAGGGTGTTCGGCGCCGACGTCACCCGGGCGGCCGAGTGCGAGGCGATGGTGAGGGCAGCCGTCGACGCCTTCGGGACGGTCGACATCCTGGTGAACAACATCGGGCTAGCGTCGCTCGGGACGGTCGTGGACACGACCGAGGAAGCCTGGGACCGCGCCTTCGACATCAACCTGCGGACCGCGTTCCTCGCGTCCAAGTACGCGGTGCCTGTGATGGCCGAACGGGGTGCCGGGGCGATCGTCAACGTGGCGTCGATCTCGGCCCTGCGGGGCGACGGCACCGTCGCCTACTCGGCGGCCAAGGGCGGGCTGATCGCCATGACCGTCGACATGGCGTACTCGCACGGCCGCCAGGGCATCCGGGTCAACGCCGTCGCGCCCGGGCACATCACCACGCCGATGGTGATGTCGGTCTCGGTCCCCGGGGCCCGCGCCGAGTTCATGAACACGATGCGGTCCGAGGCGGGTCTGCTCGGCACGCCCGGCACCGGCTGGGACGTCGGATGGGCGGCGGCGTTCCTCGCGAGCGACGAAGCCCGGTGGATCACCGGCGTCACCCTCCCCGTCGAGTCCGGCGTGCTCAGCGTGACCCCGCTGATGATGGCCCCGTACCTGCGCGCCATCCCCGACCCCCCAGGCTTAGTTGCGCACCCGGCTGTGTCGGAAGTGGCGGTGCAGCTCGTGCACGCCGACGCCGGATCGCCTGGCGCGGTAGCGCCGGCGCATCGCACGCAGATGCCGTCAGGCGGCCGTGTGCTCATGGAGGTACCGGATCCAGTCAGCTGGTTCGATGACCCATTTGCGGGGCCGGAACAGTCCGGGGTCCTCGGCCTGGTCCCGCTGGTCCTGGCGTTCCTGCGGGGTCCGGGCGTTGGCCAGGCAGATGTAGATAGCCTCGTCCAGGTCGAGCCGCTCGCCGTACCACGGCGGGATGATCGTGTCCGGCGTGATCTCCGCGCCGCCGCGGTCGTGCCGCATCCAGCTCAGCGCCGCGGTGCAGCCGGTCATCTGCGCGGTGCTGACGCTGATCGCCGGGCCGTCCTCCACGTGGCAGCGCGCCGGGTCCGCGGGATGGCCTGGGACCGGCCGGGGGGACGCCGGCGTCTCCGCGGAGACGCCGGCAGTCTCGGCGGGGACCCCGGCTGCCTGCGCGGGGACGCCGGGGGTGGTGGTCAGGGCGCCGGTGCCGACGTGCACGATGACCTGGTAGATCTCCGGGTCATCGGCGGCGGCGGCCTTCCCGGCCAGGAACGCCTCGGCGACCGCCAGCAGGGCGTCGGCCAGGCCGCCGGACGTCACCACGGCCGGCCCGGCGGCGGGCGTCTCCGCGGAGACGCTCCCGCCCTTGTCCTGGTGGGGGTGCTCCACGTCGGCGGCCGCCGCGCGCAGCGCCTTGAGCAGCACCGCGCCGGCCAGCGGCGGCAGCCGGAAGCTGCCCGCCAGCGACCCGTCCTCCTCAAACCGCCACGCCAGCCGCCGCCGGACCCGCGCCGCCGCGTCATCGGCGCTGGTGACCTGCCGGTGCGCGCGGGCGAACCGCTCCAGCTGGTTCCCCGTCATCGGACCGGCGATCTCGGCCAGGCCCGCCTCGTTCTCCGGGGTGGCGATCCGGGTCAGCGCCCGCACCTTCGCATACGACAGCCGGGCCGCCCCGAACTCGGCGCGGATCACCGGCAGGTCCCGCAGCGCCCGCGCCACCCGGACATGTTCCCGCGCGGCGCCGGAGGACATCTGGCACTTCCACGACAGCCACTGCGCGCAGCTGTTCATCTCCCAGCTGGCCCAGCCGCGGCGCGCGTCGAAGTCGGCGAGCAGGACCAGGAACCGGCACGTCGCCGCGGTCAGGTGCCCGGCCAGCTCGCAGATCTGCGCCTCCAGCCGCTCCAGCGGCACCGGGTCATCAGGAACAGCGGCGGCCTCGGGGATAGGGATGGTGCTGCCGGGGACACAGCCCGGCTCCTGTATGTCGAACATGTATTTGACACTAGCACCACGGTCTGACAATCCCCGGCAGCAGCACTGCTGACCAGGGACGCGGCACCCTTCGGGGCGCCGCCCGCCATGGCAGATGTCGATTGGACTCATTTATGCGTCGGCAATTGGACCAGTCCTCCGGACCATTCGCCGGTTAGGCTGGCCAACGCCAAGGCGGCGGTTGCTCCGTTATGTACCGCCGCCACCGTCGGCCGGGGGCTCGACGGAGGCGGTGAATCGGGGTAACGGGGCGAGCACAATGTCATCCGCAGTAACAACGTGCACACGTTCCTGACGCTCGATGGGGTCATGCAGGGTCCTGGCGGGGCAGACGAGGACCGCACCGGCGGGTTCGACCGGGGCGGGTGGCTGATCCCGTTCTCCGACGCAGACATGGGCGAGATCGTGGAGAGCTGGTTTGCGCGCACTGAGGCCGTCCTGCTCGGCCGCAACACCTACGAGACGATGCGCGCGTACTGGTCGCAGGTCACCGACCCCGCCAGCGGCCCCGCGACCAAGCTGAACTACGGCCGGAAGTACGTCGCGTCGAACACCCTGACCAACGCTGACTGGGGCGACACCACCGTTCTCAGCGGCGACGTCATCGCCCAGGTCACCGACCTCAAGAAGCAGGGCGGTGAGCGTGAGCTGCAGGTCCATGGCAGCGCCCTGCTGGCCCAGTCGCTGCACACCGCGGGGCTGATCGATGAGTACCGGCTGCTGGTGTTCCCCGTCACGGTCGGCGCGGGTAAGCGGCTGTTCACCGACCACGCACCGGCCCTGGGATACACCCTGCTCGAGTCCCGCATCACCGGCACCGGCGCCCAGTATCAGGCCCTGGCGCCGAAAGCCTTCCAGGCCGGCGGCCTCACCGTCCAAGAAGGCAGGGAAGTCGCGCTGTAACCCGCCGACATCAATCAGGCCGGGTGGCGGAGCGAGGAGATCAGGGCTGCGACCCGCTCGAGTTGATCGCGTTGGGAGTGGAGGTCGAGGGCGCCGAGGCGGACGACGACGTGGCGTGCTCCGGCCGCGATGTAGCGGCTGAGGCTCTCGATGACGTGCTGGGGGGTGCCGGTGATGATCGCCTGGATCTGCTCCAGTTCCTCCAGCGGCATGCCGTAGTTGGCGTTGGCATAGTCCTCGAGCGCCCGGCGACCGCTGCGGAGGCTACTGTCGACTCGCACGGACACGAACAGCGCGGGGGTGATGTCGGCTGGGGAGCGTCCGGCCTGGGCCGCCGCGTTCCGTATGTCCAGCAGACCGGATTGGTAATCGGCGGGGTCGGGCGGGTAAGGCAGCCAGCCGTCGTAGAGCCGTCCGGTGCGGACGAGCGCGGCCGGGGTCGCGCCGCCGAGCCAGATCGGCGGGCCGCCGGCGCGGAAAGGCATGGTCGCGGGCGGGATGTTGTCGAATTTCAGGATCTCCCCGTGGAAGGAGGTAGCGCCGTTCCACAGCGCACGCCACAACGCGACAGTCTCGTCCAAGCGGGTGAAGCGGCGCTCCCACGGCACCTCGGACAGCGTGTAGAACGGCTGTCCGAAGCGGCCGGGGAAGCCTGCGCCGACCGCGACCGCAAGCCGGCCGCCCGAGAGCAGGTCGACTGAGGCCAGGGACTGGGCGGCCTGGATCGGCCCGCGCAAGAAGGGCAGGAGCGCGCCGGTGCCCAGCGTTGCCCGTTCGGTTACCGGGGCGAGAGCGGCCAGCATCGTCAGTGCCTCGATGCGCGGGCTGATCAGGGAGTCATTGACGAAGAGCGAGGAGAAACCCAGCTGTTCGGCCCGGACGGCGAAGGCGACCACCTCTCGAGGGTCGCCGTCCGCGCCCCACTGGGCCTTGCCGGTCGGGAGGAGCACACCGATGTCCATGCCGATGATCCTGACTACCAGCGCTAATATCCACAATTCCCTCGGGGGAATAGCCGGAAGCAGCCCCGCGGGTTACAACGGGCACGTGGACTTCCCTCACGCGCTGCGCGAACGCCGCACCCGCCGTCATCTCAGCCAGCTCGATCTCGCTTTGCGGGCCGGCACGACCCAACGGCATCTCAGCTTCATCGAGTCCGGCCGGTCCGCTCCAGGCCGGAGCATGGTCATACGCCTGGCCGAGTCGCTCGAACTCCCTTTGCGGGAGCGTAACGAGCTGCTATTGGCTGCCGGGTACGCACCCGCCTACCCGGAGAGCTCCCTCGATGACCCGGCCCTGGCCCCGGTGCGCACCGCGATCGACCATATCCTCAAGGGTCATCTGCCTTACCCGGCGCTCGTCGTGGACCGAAACGGCGACATAGTCGCCGTTAACCAAGCGCTCGACTTGATCACTGAGGGCGCGGATCCCGGGCTGGTCGGCCCGGGCACCAACGCCTACCGCCTCGCGCTCCATCCCCGCGGCATGGCACCTCGCATCCTCAACTTCGCCGAATGGGCACGCCACATCCTGGAACGCACAAGCCAGCTGGGGGAACTGCATGCCGAACTCACGCAGTACGTCCCCAAGCTGGAACCGTCCGCCGGCCAGCTTGGCTTCTCGGTCCCGCTCCGGCTGCGAACCTCGCGCGGGGAACTGCGCCTTATGACGACCGTGACCACCTTCGCGACCGCCGTCGACGTGACGCTTGCCGAGCTGAAGCTAGAAGCCTTCCTGCCGGCAGACCAGGCAACCGCCGAAGCACTGCAACTGGCCGGGAACCCAAGCGCCGGCCCCGCTAGCCCGGGCCCCGCGAATCGTTCACCCTCCCGGTCGAGTCCGGCGTGCTCAGCGTGACCCCGCTGATGATGGCCCCGTCCCTGCGCCATCCCCGACCCCGGCGAATGACGCGGTTGCGCATCGGGCACGACGGCTTTAGAGTAAGTGAGCGAATACTCTCTAAGGCCGAGTGTGATAGGAGTCCATGCGCATGGCTGACCAGGACACCGCCGGGGTCGCGGGTACCGGCTTCGGGGGGGACGACCCTCCCGCGCCCCCGCGGGGCTCCGCCGCCTTGTGCGAGCGGTATGCGGTCGCCGACGCTGACTCCCACATCATCGAGCCAGCTGACCTGTGGACCTCCCGTATCTCGTCGAAGTGGGGCGCCCTCGTCCCGCACGTTCGGTTCCACGAACGGCGGCAGGAGGACATCTGGTACATCGGCGACAGGAAGCTGTACGGCGTCGGCGCCTTCGCCCAGGCCGGCTGGCCGGAGTTCCCGCCCTCGCACCCCAAGAGGCTGGCCGAGGCGATCCCGGCCACGCTCGACCCGAAGGAGCGCCTCGCCTACATGGACCAGGTGGGCGTCTACTACCAGGTCATGTACCCGAACATCCTCGGGTTCCACAGCCACGTGTTCCTCAACGAGATGCCGCGCGAACTGGCGACCGAGTGCGTGCGGGCCTACAACGACTGGCTGACCGAGTTCTGCTCGGCGGACTCGCGGCGGCTCATTCCCATGATGATGCTGCCGTTCTGGGACATCGGCGAATCCGTCGCCGAGATGAAGCGGGCCCACGAGATGGGCCACAAGGGCGTGCTGTTCGCGGCCCGCTACGACAAGGTCGGACTGCCCCGCCTGGTCGACGACTACTGGGAGCCACTGCTTGGCCAGGCCCAGGAGATGGGCCTGCCAATGAACTTCCACGTGGGGTTCCTGTCCTCTCCCGATGAGCTCAAGGGCGCCGTCGACCAGTCGAAGAAGATCGACTTCACCAAGGAGAGCTCGCTGACCCTCCTCGGCAACGCTGAGAACATTACGGAGGTGGTGCTGAGCGGCGTCTGCCAGCGGTATCCGGACCTGAAGTTCGTCTCGGTCGAGAATGGCGCCGGCTGGCTGCCGTTCCTCGGCGAGGCCATGGACTGGCAGTGGCTGAACGTCGGCGCGCACAAGGAGTTCCCCGAGCGGCTGCTGCCGAGTGAGTACATGCGCCGGCAGATCTTCGGCATGTACTGGTTCGAGCGGGAATCGCTGCGGGCGGTTATCGACCTGCTCGCCGACAACCTCATGTTCGAGACCGACTTCCCGCACGCCACCAGCCTCTCCCCCGGCCCGGCGTCGGAGTCACCGAGTCCCCGCGAGGTCATGGAACGGTCTCTCGGCGGGCTCTCCGACGAGATAATCGGAAAGGTCCTCCAGCACACCGCGACGAAGCTGTACAACCTGGAGGCTCCAGTCCGGAACTGAGCGATGGGTGTCGGAGGCCATGGGGTCGTCACCAGTGCGGTCCATGTACCGCGAACGGCCGGACTATCGCGTTGACTTGCTCGCCCGTACCAACGTCATGACCGCATGGCTAGGTGAGGTCTGCTTGGCCCGCAGCAACGCCTGCCTGACCGTCGACGAGCAGGACCACGGGCTGGTGGTGTACTTCCCTCCGGACGCGGTCGATTTCTCGCATCTTGAGCCGGTCGATCATCGCACCGTCTGCCCGTTCAAAGGGCAAGCCGTGTACTGGCGAGTTGCCGGCATCCAGGGATCCGGCATGGCGTGGAGCTATCCGGACCCTTTCCCTGAGGTCGCTCGCCTGGCGGGTTACGTCGCGTTCGATCAGGATGAGGTCCGGGTGACCATCGGCAAGGGGACGTATACCGGGGCGCGGCCATGATCGAGTCGACGCTTGAGCAGATGATCACCATCTTCGATGTGGAACCGCTCGATCCCGCCCTGACCCGCTTCGCGGGAGACGCTGACGGCGGCGGCCGGCAGGTGGTCGACGGCAGCCAGATTCTCGCCCAGTCGCTCGTGGCCGCGGATAAGGCTCTTCCGGGTCGGACAGTGCGTTCCGCGCACGCACTGTTCGTCGCCGCGGCCGACCCGGCGAACCAGCTCGAGTTCCATGTCACGCCGGTGCGGGCGGGGCGCTCGTTCGCCAGCGCCACGGTGACGGCCAGGCAGGGCGACCGGACCTGCGCGACGAGCACCGTGTTGCTGGATTATCCGCAGCCCGACGTCATCCGGCACGACCGGTGGATCGGTCCGCCGGCCACCGGACCCGAAGCGGCCCATCCCGCTGACATGCCGATGCGGGGCAGGCAGTTGCGCATCGAAGGGGTCCGGGACCACAACAGCCCCGACGAGGTCGGGCCGCCGATCGTCGATGCATGGCTGCACTACGACACCGTGCCTCAGCGCGACGACCTGCGCCGGGCGCTGCTGGCGCACTTCACCGGTCACCTCTCCATCTCCACCACGATGCGGGCCCACCCCGGGATCGGCACGTCCCAGGCGCATCACACGGTCTCAACCGCGGTCATGGCCATCGGGGTGAGCTTCCACGATCCGGTGCAGTGGGATGGCTGGATTCGTTACCACCACGAGAGCACCTACGTCGGCGCGGGCATGAGTTACGTCCGCGGTCAAGTGCTCACCGAGGAAGGGCGCCTGGTTATGTCGTTCACCCAGGACGCCATGATCCGGGCCTTCGAGCCGAACGGATCGGCGACGTCGGTGTCCCTCGAAGCTCGATTGTGATGGACGCGCCGCTCGCTGACGTACGGGTGCTCGAGGTGGCATCACACGTCTTCGTGCCGATGGCCGGATCCGTACTCGGGGAGTGGGGAGCCGAGGTCATCAAGGTGGAGGACCCCGAGTCGGGGGACCCTTACCGCGGCCTCGCGACGTTCGGCCTGCACAACGTGTACCGCGGGGTGGATCCGTTCTTCCAGTCCGCCAACCGCGGCAAGCGGTCCGTGGCCATCGACCTCAAGACTCCCGGCGGGCGGCGGCTGCTCTCCCGGCTGGCGGAGTCCGCCGACGTCTTCATGACCAACCTCCGCTCGGGTGCGCGCCGGCACCTGCAGATCGACGTCGAAGACCTCCGCCGCGACAACCCCTCGGTCATCTACGTGAGAGGCACCGCGTTCGGCCCTCGTGGCCCCGATGCCGGCCGGGGCGGGTACGACTCCGGCGCGTACTGGGCCAGAAGCGGCATGCAGCACCTGTTCACGCCACCCGCCGCGGACTGGCCGCCCCGGCTGCGGCCGGCGTTCGGCGACACGGCGGGCAGCCTGGCGGTGGCCGGCGCCGTGAGCACCGCGCTGTACCGGCGGGCCAGGAGCGGCGGGCCATCCGTGATCGACGTGGCGCTCCTGGCCTCGGGAATGTGGCAGATCCAGCCCGACATCACCAACGCCCGGCTGGACGACGACAGCCACGACAGCGGGGCGCCGGACCGTTATGAGTTCTGGAACCCGCTGTGGCTGACCTACCGTACGGCGGACGGCCGGTTCGTCGCGTTCATGATGCTGGCGCCGGACCGGCACTGGCCGGACCTGTGCCGAAGGCTCGGTCGTCCGGAGCTGGCCGCCGACCCGCGTTTCGCCGACACGGAGGCCCGCAGACGCCATTCCCGGGCCTGCGTCGAACGGCTCGACGCCGTCTTCGCGGAGCGCGATTTCGGCCACTGGCGGCGGGCGCTGGCCGGCTTCGCCGGCGAGTGGGCGCCGGTCCAGACCCCGGCCGAGGTGCACGACGACCCGCAGGTGCACGCCAACGGCTACATCGCCCAGACCGACATGGGCAATGGCGTCTCGCTCCCGCTGGTGACGACGCCGGTCCAGTTCGACGGGCAGCCCGGGCACCCCAGCCGGGCCCCCGAGCACGGCGAGCATACCGAGACCGTGCTGCTCGAACTGGGCCTGACCTGGGACGAGATCGGCGGCCTCAAGGATCAAGGCGTGATCATCTGATCCTCATGGGGCCGTCACCCGGTCCCCGGCCGTCCCGGATCGCGACCTCGATAAGCCCCATCGCCCAGGTGAGAGCGCTGGTGGCCTGCTGGGGAGTGAGCTCCCACGCCGCGACCAGGCGATCGTAGGACATGACGCCCCACAGCACGTCGAGGACCGCAGCCGCCATCCTGCGGTCCGTCTCCGGCCAATTGGCGGCCGGGTCGGCAATCGCGCTCAGCAGTGCCGCCCGCCGCCGCTGGTCCGTCGCGGTCAGCGTGGGGTCCTGCGGTGTCCTGGGCAACAGCGGGAACGACGATACGTGGGCGAATACCCGCGCGGTGGCGTCGGCGAGGTCCTCGAGCTTCAGTCCCTCCAGCGTGACACCCGCCTCCTGCTCGAGGCGCTGCATCATCGCGTCGTGGAGCTCCTTTTCGCCGGGGAAGTGCCGGTAGACGGTCCGCTCGCTGACTTCGGCACGTTCGGCGACCGCGCGGATGGTCAGCGCGTGCCAGTCCCAGGCCGGACTCTCGTGGGCCAGTTGCACCCCCGCGGCGACGATGCGCTCCCGTGTCTGGGCGGCACGCTCGCGGCGCAGGCGGCTGTCATACCGGCGGCGTTGCTGCCCTGGCTGGCCCACGACTATCTCCCTTTACGGCACCGCACCGCCGAAGCGGGCATGCCTCACCGTACCGGCCGCCACCACGGGCCAGCCCGGCGGTGGGTCCCGTTTCATGTCCTGGTACAGGTTCCCTAGCGGCACACGATATTGACGTCAGCGCTCTGACACCAATATCGTGTGAGCGTCAAGGGCAAGGCCGAGCGCTCGTCTGGCTCGCGTGATCGGCTCATGCCCTGGGGCCGGTAGCCGTGCGCGAAGGAGCGTCCATGAAGGCTGCGGCGTTCGAATATCACCGGCCCGCCTCGGTGGAGGCGGCGGTGGGGATGCTGGCGGAGCTCGGTGACGAGGCGAAGGTTCTGGCCGGCGGGCAGAGCCTGGTGCCGGTGATGGCGATGCGGCTGGGGCGGCCGGAGCACATCATCGACGTCAACCGCGTCGGGGAACTGGCGGGCGTCACCGGGTCGGGAGACATGGTGCGGGTAGGCGCACTGACGCGGCACCGTGTCCTGGAGCGCGATGAGGTCATCGGGGCCGCGGTGCCGCTGCTGGCCCGGGCCGCGCCGTTTATCGGGCATTTCCAGATCCGCAACCGCGGCACGCTGGGCGGGTCGCTGGCGCATGCCGACCCGGCCGCGGAGCTGCCCGCGGTCGCGGTGGCGCTGGACGCCGACATCGAGATGCGCAGCGTCCGGGGCAGCCGGCGCGTCCCGGCCGCCGACTTCTTCGTGTCGGCCTTCACCACCACCCTGGCGCCTGACGAACTGCTGACCGCGGTGCACCTGCCGGTGTGGGGCCGCGGCAGCGGGTTCGCCGTGGCCGAGCTCACCCGGCGGCACGGCGATTTCGCGATCGCCGGCGCCGCGTGCGGGGTGCAGGTGGACGGCGGCCGCATCACGCGCGCCGCCGTGGCCCTGATCGGGATGGGCAGTGTCCCGGTCCGGGTTCGGACGGCCGAGCAGGCTCTGATCGATGCCAGCGTCGGCGAGGCGGACCTCGCCGCCGTCGCCCGTGACGCCGTCGCCGCGCTGGATCCGCCCTCGGATGCCCACGGCTCCGGCGCCTACCGCCGCCGGGTGGGCGCCCACATGATCGTCCGGGCGCTGGGCCAGGCCCTGGCTGAGGCTCAGCCAGGGCCTGGCCCAGCCCCAGCCGGAGACAGCAGAGACGGGAGGCAGTAGATGAGCGAGCTTGAGGTGACGCTGACCGTGAACGGCCAGCGGCGCCGGGTCCAAGCGGAGCCGCGCAAGACTCTCGCCGACGTTCTGCGTCAGGACCTCCTGCTGACCGGGACCCACCTGGCCTGCGAGCACGGCGTCTGCGGGTCGTGCACCGTGCTGGTCGACGGGCTGGCGGTCCGGTCCTGCCTGATGTTCGGGGTGCAGGCGGACGGAAGCGAGGTCACCACCGTCGAGGGGCTGGCGGGCGAGGAGCCGGGGTCGCTCGGCCCGGTACAGCGCGCCTTCTGCGAGGAACACGGCCTGCAGTGCGGCTTCTGCACCCCTGGGTTCGTGGTGTCGGTCACGGCCTTCCTTGACGAGTGCCCCGACCCCGATGACGAGCAGATCCGGGAGGCGTTGAGCGGCAACCTCTGCCGCTGCACGGGATACCAGGGCATCGTCCGCGCGGTCCGGCTCGCGGCCCGGCTGCGCCGCGGGGAGCGGGAGGGCAGCAGATGAGCGGGACCGCGGCGCGGTGGGTGGGCCAGCCGGTGCTCCGCCGGGAAGACCCCCGGCTGCTGGCTGGGCGCGGCCGGTACGTGGACGACGTGGTGCTGCCCGGCATGCTGCACGCGGCGTTCGTGCGCAGCCCAGTCGCCCGCGGCACCATCCGCGGCATAGACACCACGGCGGCCCGGGCGCTGGACGGGGTGGTCGCGGTGTACATTGCGGCGGACCTGAACGAGCCGGGGCGGCCGTTCTGGAAGACCATGATCGGCCCGGCAGGCCAGCCGCCGCACCGGCTGCTCGCCGACGGCGACGTGCGGTTCGTCGGTGACGTGATGACCCTGGTGGTCGCGCAGACCCGGTACCTCGCCGAGGACGGCGCCGAACTGGTCGACGTGGACATCGACCCGCTGCCGCCGGTGCTCGACCCGGCCACGGCCGGCATGAAGGGGGATGGGGAGGCGGACGGGGCTCCGGCGGTGCATCCCGAGCTCGGCACGAACATGGCAGACGAGCTGCCCGAGATGCCGCGCCCCGACGTGGACCAGGTGTTCGCGTCCGCGGCGCACGTGATCACCGAGACGTTCGAGCAGCACCGCTACCTGCCGGTGCCGATGGAGACCCGGGGCGTGGTCGCCTCGTGGGACCGCTGGAGCGACCGGCTGGAGCTGGTCATCTCCGGCCAGGGCGTGCACGAGGTGCGGCTGTTCTACTCCCGGTACTTCGGCATACCCGAGGACCGGATCAGGGTGGTCATGGGAGACGTCGGGGGCAGCTTCGGGCAGAAGGTATTCCCGGTCAACGACGAGATCGCGGTGGTCGCCGCCGCGCGCAAGCTCGGCCGCCCGGTGAAGTGGATCGAGGACCGCAGCGAGAACCTCATCGCCGGCGGTCACGCCCGCGACCAGGCCATGCACGTCTCCTTCGCGCTCGATGCCGACGGCCGGGTGCTCGCCGCCCGCTCCCACCTGGTGGAGAACGTCGGCGCGTTCCCTGGGTCGGGCTCCGGTTCCATGCTGCTGGCCGCGATGTTCATCTTCCCCGGCCCGTACCGGATCGGGGCGTACGCCGGCACCGGCCAGGCCTTCTTCACCAACACCTGCAGCCGCTGCGCGTACCGCGGGCCGTGGATGATCGAGACCACCGCGCGCGAGCAGATGATGGACGTGGCCGCCGCCGAGCTCGGCATCGACCCGCTGGAACTGCGCCGCCGCAACGTGATCCAGCCCGGCGACCTGCCGTTCACCACCGCCCTCGGCATCACCTACGAGACGGTCAGCCCGGCGCAGACCCTCGAGCAGGCCGCCGAGCTCATCGGGTACGACGAGTTCCGGGCGTTCCAGCAGCGGGCCCGCGCGGACGGCCGGCTGGTCGGCATCGGCCTGTCGGCGTACATCGAGCCGCTCGGGGCGCCCGGCATCCTGGCCACCGAGGCCGCCACCATCCGCATCGAGCCGAGTGGCACCGTCAACGTGCTGATGGGCACCGGCAGCCACGGCCAGAGCCTGGAGACCACTATCGTCCAGGTGGTCGCCGACCATCTCGGCGCCGCCCTCGACGACGTGCACCTCATCCAGGGCGACAGCGCCGTCACCCCCTACGGGCCGGGCACGGCCGGCAGCCGGAGCGCCTCGATCGCCAGCGGCGCCGGCATACAGGCCTCCGTCAGCATGCGCGAGCGGGTGCTGGCCATCGCCGCCGCGCTGCTCGAGGCCAGCCCCGCCGACCTGACCATGGCCGACAGCAGGATCTCGGTGGCCGGCGACCCGGACACCGGCCTGCCGCTGCGGGAGGTGGCCGCCGCCGCCTACCTCAACCCGGCCTCGCTGCCGCCGGGCATGCCCGCTGGGCTCGAGGTGTCCGAGCGCTACCAGGCCCCGATGCTCGACTTCTCCAACGCGGCCCACGCCTGCACCGTGGAGGTCGACCCGGTCACCGGCGTGGTGCGGATCCTGCGCTACGTGGTCAGCGAGGACTGCGGCAACATGATCAACCCGATGGTGGTCGAGGGCCAGATCGCCGGCGGCGTGGTCCAGGGCATCGGCGGCGTCTTCTACGAGCACATGATCTACGACGCCGACGGCAACCCGCTGCCCACCACATTCCTTGACTACCAGCTGCCGACCGCGGCCGAGGTACCCGAGCTTGAGTACGGCCACGTGGTGACGCCGGGCCCGACGCCCGGCGGCTACAAGGGCATGGGCGAGGGCGGCGCCATCGCGTCCCCGGCGGCGCTGGCGAACGCCGTGCGCGACGCGCTGGCGCCGCTCGGCGTCCGGATCACCACCCAGCCGCTGACCCCGGACCGGATCATCGGCCTGATCGGGGAACTTACTTGAGCATGGAGCCCGCGTCGACCGGGAGCGCCACGCCGGTGATGTAGCGGGACTCGTCGCAGGCCAGGAACAGCACCGCGTTGCTGATGTCCTCCGGCTCCATCCACGGGACCTGCAGCGGGTTCGTCATCGCGGAGGCGACCGCGAAGTCGTCTATGGTCGGGTTCTCCAGGTCGGGCCGGAACAGGCGGAACGTCCCCTCGTTCACCGCCATCGGCGTGTTCACCTGGGTGGGCATGATGGTGTTGACCCGGATCTTGTGGTGCGCCATCTCTAGCGCCAGCGTGCGCATCAGCCCGATCACGCCGTGCTTGGCGGCGACATAGTGGCCCGCGCCCTCCATCCCCTTCACCCCGCCGACGGAGCTGGTCAGCACGATCGACCCGCCGCGGCCTCCCGCGATCAGGTGCGGGATCCCCGCCTTGGCGCTGAGCCAGACCCCGGTCAGGTTGATGTCGATCGTGTCCTGCCAGGTCTTCCTGTCCATCTTGGCCAGGCTGGCTCCCAGGGCACCGATGCCGGCGTTGGCCACCACGATGTCCAGCCGACCGAGCTGGGCCACGCCGTCGTCGACCGCAGCCTTCAGCGCCTCGAAGTCACGCACGTCGGCCTGGGTGGCGACGATGCGCCGGTCCAGCGCCTCGACCTCCTTCGCGGTCTCGGCTAGGTCCCCGGGACCCGGCATCGGGTACATGACCCCGTCGACCGGCCCGCAGATGTCCACCGCGATGATGTCCGCGCCCTCTTGCGCCAGCCGCAGCGCGTGACTGCGGCCCTGGCCGCGGGCCGCGCCGGTGATGAAGGCGACCTTGCCTTCGACCCGTCCAGGCATCGTTACCTCGCTTCGTTGGCTGGCGAGATGACCACTGGGAGCGTTTCCCAGCCGCGGACCGTGGAGGTCGGGGAGAGCTTGGCGGCCTCGGTCTCGACTTCCCATTCCGGGAAGCGCTTCAGGATCTCCTCCAGCGCGATGCGCCCCTCCAGCCGGGCGAGCGCGGCGCCCAGGCAGTAGTGGATACCGCGGCCGAACGTCAGGCCCAGCCGGAACTCCCGGTGGATGTCGAACCGGTCGCCTTCGGGGTAGCGCCGGTCGTCACGGTTCGCGGACGCGACGAGCAGGAGCAGGGCGCTGCCCGCGGGAACCTTCTGCCCGTACCATTCGACGTCCCGCGTCACGTACCGCGCGATGTGCGTCCCCGGGGGCGCGTAGCGCAGCAGTTCCTCGACGGCGCCGGGGATGAGGGCGGGGTCGGCGGCCAGTTCGCGCCGCTGGTCCGGGTGGTCGGCCAGTACCTTCCCGGCCCAGCCGATCAGTCGGTTGGTGGTCTCGTTGCCCGCGCCCACGACCACGGCCATGTAGGTGAGGATCTCCTCGCGGGTCAGCCGCCGCCGCGTCCCTGTCTCGTCGTCGAACTCGGCCTGGAGCAGGTCGGTCATGATGTCGTCGGACGGGTGCTCGGCGCGCCAGTCGAGGTAGGCGGCGAAGACCTCGCCGCTGTCGATCCTGGTCTCCATGGGCTGCCCGGCCTCGGTGCGGAGGTTCTCGTTGCCGCGGTCCCTGATGAACACCTGGTCCTGCTCCGGGATGCCGAACAGCATGCCGATCGTCCACATCGGCACCAGCGCGCCGATGTCAGCGACGAAGTCGAACCGCCCGGCGCCGACCAGGGGGTCGAGGCAGCGGGCGCAGAACTCGCGGATCTTGGGCTCCAGGGCCATCACCTTCCGCGGCGTGAACACCCCGGACAGCAGCTTGCGGTGGGTGGTGTGCGTCGGCGGGTCCTCGAAAATGAGCACGCCGGGCGGGAACTCAATGTTCGCCTTGATCATCTCGAGGACGGCGCCCCGTCCCGAGATGTAGGTCTTCGGGTCGGACAGCACGCGGCCCACGTCGTCGAAGCGGCTGAGCGCGTAGAAGTCGTGCTGCTCGTTGTAGTACAGCGGCACCTCCTCGCGCAGGCGGCGGTACACCGGGTACGGGTCGGCATTCGTGTTGACGTTGTACGGGTCGTAGGACACGTCGCTCGTGCTGGTGACCGAGGAGGCGCCGATATTCATGTCAGCAATCTGACATGAATATCGGCGCGGGTCAACCCTCAGGTGATGGGACGGAGCAGCCGGGCGCTGGCGAGCTGAGCGTCGGCCGTTCGGGATAAAAAGTTCTTCTATTCCGAACGAACCTGGGTGAACGTGATCGGCACGGACAGCGGGGCCCGGTTGAAGGTGGAGTGGAAGTCGATGTCGGCACCGGGCTGGAGCTTAAGATCACCGAGGCGCCGAACGATCTCGTCGAAGGCCACGCGCAGGTTCATCCGGGCGAGGTTGGAGCCGACGCACCGGTGGGGTCCCGCGCCGAACGCGATGTGGCGGTTCGCCGGGCGGTCGAGGTCGAAGGCATCGGGCGCCGTGAACTCGGTCTCGTCCTGGTTAGCCGACGCCCAGTAGATGATGACCCGCTCCCCCTCTTTGACCTGGTGGCCGTTGATCTCAGCGTCGTGCCTCGCCGTCCTGCCGATACAGATGAACGAACCGTCGAGCCGCAGCAACTCCTCAACGGCCTTCGGGATCAGCTCCGGGCGGGCGCGCAGCAGCGCGGGAATCTCGGGTTGCTCGCAGAACCGGAGCATCGCCGCGCCCAGCACCCCGGCCGTCGTCTCAAGCCCGCCGAGCACCAGCAGCTGGAGGCACCCGATGACCTCCGCCGGGGTGATTGGCCGGCCTTCGATATCGGCGTTCATCACCGCGTCGACCACGTCGCCCTGGGGCCCGGCGTTGCGCCGCTCCTCCACGAGCTTGCCGATCCACCCGGCCAGCTTCATCACGGCGTCTCTCGATTCCGGGAGGTGCGGGAGCGAGGCCATCGTCGCGTAGTGGTTGACTTCCTCGAGATCATCGGCGGGAGCGTGGAGCGCCTGGTCGAAGAACGCGAGACCGGGGAACGGCCGGGCGAAGTCCGTCATGAAGTCGCACTCGCCTCGCTCGATGAAGCCGTCGATGAGGTGGTTCACGAGCTGGCGGGTGGGGTCGGTCCACGGGGCGATTTTGGCCGGGGTGAAATGGGCGTTTAGCAGGCGCTTGAAGGTCCGTTGCAGCGGCGGGTCGATGGTGACCGGCAAGATCTTCATCGAAGACGGCGGGGCAGGCACCGTGATGCCCAGCTCCGAGCTGAACGTCCGCCAGTCCTGGGCGATGCGCAGCACGTCCTCGTACCTGGTGACGACCCAGAATCCGCCGTAGGCATCACTGTGGGCGACGGGGCACAGCGAGCGGGCGCGGGCCAGCGTGGGGTGGAGCTCGTGAGCCAGTTCCGGCGAGAGATGGTCGAAATGCTGCTCGACCCATTCGTCGGTGATCGGGTTGTGCGGCTCACTGGTGCCCATCAGTTCTCCTTGCGGGGGGTGGGGGCCCGTCGCGGGGGTGGGGGTGTCCCGAGGGACTCGAGGATCTCGGCGGTGTGCTCCCCGAGCCCGGGAATGCCCGCCCGGGCGCGGGGCCAGGGCGCGGGGCCGAACCGCGGCGGGAAGCTAGGCTGGTCGACCCGGCCACGGTCCCCCCAGTGATAGCTGACCACGCGGCCGAGCTGGTGGTTGACCGGATCGTCGAGGAACCCGGCGGCGAAGCCGCTGCGGTCGGCCTCGACGACCGGTTCGGCCGGCACTCCCGCGGCGCGCAGCTTGGTCACCCAGGTCGCGGCGTGCCTGGCCCGGAAGGCGTCTTCGAGAAGCGCCTCCTCGGGCTGCGGGCCGCGGCCTAGGTCCGTCCGGAGGGGCGGGGGCCACGCGGGCAAGCCGTCGAGCTGCACGACGTCGCGCAGGCGGTTCCACGCCTGCGTGTCCGGCACGGCCAGCGCGAACCAGGCACCATCGCGGCCCTGGTAGATGCGATAGGCGGCGCCGTACCCGGTCTGCTGCGCGTCAAGGACCGGCCCGGCTATGACGCCGTCCGCAGTCAGGAACGCGCCCGACTTCAGCGTCAGCGCGGCGCCGAGGAGGCTGGTCGCCACGGACTGCCCGCCGCCGCGGTGGCGCCGGGCGAACAGGCCGGCGAGTACCCCGCACGCGGCCAGCCAGCCACCGGTGACGTCGATCGCCCCCCAGACCAGGTACGTCGGTGGTCGGCCGTCGCCGCCCTGGGCCGCCTCGACGCCGGACAGCGCCTGCATCAGCTGGTCGTTCGCGGGGAGGAGCGCGCGGGGGCCGTGCGCGCCGAAGCCGCTGGCAAAGCTGTAGATCACGTCGGGGTTAACCGCCCGGACCCTCGCCTCGTCGTATCCGAGCCGCTCGGCCACCCCGACCCGCGAGTTATGGTGCACCACGTCGCTCCAGCGGAAGAGCCGCTCGAGCACGGCCGGGGCGTCCGGCGCCTTCAGGTCGAGGGCCAGGGCGCGCTGCCCCGCTGGCCGGCCGCGAACATCGGCTCCATGTTGCGGTGCACGTCGCCGGTGAGCGGCTCCACCTTGACCACGTCGGCACCGAGCTCGGCCAGGACCAGCGGCATGATCGGTCCGGCCAGGTAGGCCGACAGGTCGAGGACATGGACGCCGCCCAGAAGCCGTCCGTCTCGGGGACCCGGCTGCGGCTCGCCGTCACCGGCCGGAGTCACGCGCACGACCGGACCCAGCACGGTCATAGGTCCGCGTTCCGGGTCGTGATGGCTGACGCTCAAGCCGGCCTGGATGACGTGCGGGTCATGCAGCGCCTCACCCGGCCGCCACACCGGCTCGCAGCGGAAGTTCTGGCCGGCCAGGTCCGCGATCCACCAGTCGCGGTCGCGAGTGGCGAACCTCGCCGCCCACCGCTCACCTCGCTTCACCATGGCCCCGCTGATCAGGTCGGCGTTGTAGCCCTTTTCGCTGGGCGGGTCGCCCATGTGCTCGAGGAAGGCATCGTAGGCACCCTTGGCACCGAACCAGAGCTGCAGGTACTCCCCGTCGGCGCAGCGATAGGACAACGCCTCGGCCGGACCCTGATCCTTCCAGAGCAGGGTGGTCGAGGGCGAGTGATGCTCCACCCGCCCGATGATCATCGGGAGGATGGCCTGAAGGCCGTCGTACAGCGAGGTTTCCACCCAGCCGCCGAGACCGGTCGCTTCCCGCTCGACCAGGCAGGCCAGCGCGCCGACGGCCGCCGAGAGCCCGGCGCCGGCGCTGGCCACGGTGAGGTCGCCGAACGCGGGGCCCGGGCGGTGGCCCGTGATCTGGGTAAGCAGGCCCGACCGGGCCTGGACCAGCAGCTCCAGGTCTCCAATCAGGCCCATTGCATTGTGACTGGGCCTGATGCGCACGACGACCAGCCGAGGGTTCGATCGAGCCAGATCCCAGGCGCGCAGCCCACTCCGTTCGGCCAAATCCTCGCGGCCGGCGACGAACAGCACGTCCGCGGCCCGGGCCAGCGCCGTGATCACCGCCACCGCCCGGGCGGGGTCGGAGTCGTCGACCTCGACGATCTCCTTGCCCCGATCCCACACTCGGGCGAACTCCACTCCGGCGTCCAACGTGGGGCGGCGCCGCGACTGTACGCGGATCACGTCCGCGCCCAGGTCACGCAGCAACGACCCGGGAAGGCTGCTGGCCAGCCCCGCGCCCACCGCGCTTACGCCCAGCGCGACCTCGACGGCACGCAGGCCCGCCAGCGGTGTCATGGGTCTGATCATAGCGAACGCTCACTCATCATGTTACTCTGTGGGCCACTGACCCTGTGGGCCCCAGGTCAGTGGGCACTGCGCCCGAGCCCGGGAGGCACCGTGGACGACCGGCTGATGTACCGGCGGGAGTTTTTCATCGGGGGCGCATGGGCGGCACCCGCCGGCCACGATCGTTTCGGCGTCGTCTCGCCCTCGACGGAAGAGATCGTCGGTGAGGTCCCGCTCGCCACGACGGCGGACATCGACCGCGCTGTCGGCGCGGCGCGTTCGGCGTTCGACGACGGCCCGTGGCCCCGGATGGTCCCGGGTGACCGGGCCGACGTTCTCGCCCGGGCCGCCACCGTCCTGCGCAAGCGCGAGGCCGAGATCGCGGGCGTCACCGTCGACGAGATGGGCTGCGCGATAAGCCAGGCGCCCCGGGCCCAGACCGGAATGGTCGCCGCGCTGTTCGACTACTACGCCGAGCTCATCCGGACCTTCGAGTTCGAGCGCCAGGTGGTGGCCGGCGACCGGGCCGGCCTGGTGACCAACGAGCCCGTCGGGGTGGTCGCGGCGATCATCCCCTGGAACGCCCCGGTCACGCTGGCCTCCTGGAAGACGGCGCCGTCGCTGGCGGCCGGGTGCACCGTGGTGATCAAGCCCTCGCCCGAGGCCCCGCTGAGCACCTTCATCCTGGCGGAGTCCCTGGCCGAAGCGGGCGTTCCGCCGGGCGTGGTCAACGTGGTACCGGCCGGCCGCGAGGTCGGCGAGCACCTGGTCACGCATCCCGGCACCGACAAGGTCGCGTTCACCGGATCGACGGCGGCCGGCAAGCGGATCATGTGCCTGTGCGGCGAGCAGGTCAAGCGGGTCTCGCTCGAACTCGGCGGGAAGTCGGCGGCCGTCATCCTCGATGACGCCGACGTGGCCGGCCTCGTCCCGGCGCTGGTGGGCGGGGCCATGCACCTGTCCGGGCAGGTCTGCGGCGCCCACACCCGGGTCCTGGTGCCCCGGCCACGGTACGCCGAGGCGGTCGGGGCCGCCGCCGCCGCGGCCGCGGCGGTGCCGGTCGGCGATCCGCACGACCCGTCCACCATGGTCGGACCGCTCGTCGCCGCGCGGCAGCGCGATCGGGTCGAGGGCTACATCGCCCTGGCCGTGGCGGCCGGCGCCCGCGTGGCATCCGGCGGTGTCCGTCCCGCCCATCTTCCGAGGGGTTGGTATGTCGCACCGACGATCCTGGCCGACGTGGACAATTCCATGCGGGTGGCCCGGGAGGAGATCTTCGGGCCGGTCCTGTGCCTCATCCCCTACGACGGCGAAGACGACGCCGTCCGCATCGCCAACGACTCGCCGTACGGCCTCGCGGGCGGGGTGTGGACGGGCGATCCGGCCCGGGGGCTGCGGGTGGCCCGGCGCATGCGTACCGGGAGCATCGCGATCAACGGCACCTACCCGCCGTTCCCGCTGGTGCCGTTCGGTGGCTTCAAGGAGTCCGGCCTGGGCCGCGAACTCGGCCCAGAGGGGTTGCAGAGCTTCCTCGAGCCTCGCAGCATCGGGCTTCCCGCGGTGCTAGTGCAGGGGCGGTTATGGCGCAGGCGTCCTGCTTTGCTGGGCCTAGCCTGGAGGAGCCGTTCTTGCCGGCCACGCTCGAGCACGTCCGTCGCTGCCCCGCTCGGCCGGAGTACATCGAACTGTGCTTCACCACGTCAGAAGGCCCATGGAAGTGGTGCTTTCCGGAGCCGCCTCGCCGCCGGAAGCGGCCCGCCGGCCCGGTCGCGCTGACGATCGGACCGTACAGCGTGCAGGCGCGCTTGGTGCGCGATGGTGGTCTCGGGCCCGCTGTGCAGATTTCCTCGGCCCTGCCGATGATCCTCGCCGGGGCCGATGTCTATGTTGCGCGCGGGCTGGTCTGCGCAGGCTTCTAGCCGGGGCACCTCGGCCTCATCAATCATCGCGTGTCGTTACACCCCGTATATGGTGGGGGTTTTGACCCGCGATGATGGATGGCTGACGCGCTGACCGCTAGTCGAGGAGTTCGTAGAGGGTGACTACGGGGGGCGGGTCGAGCTGGAGGGTGTCGCTCATGTGCATCTGGCCGGATGCGGAGCGGGCGTGAAGTTCCTTCATGGGATCGGTGAGATCGTCGGCGTCGATCTCGTAGATCGCCAGGTAGGAGTGGCCTGTTCCGTTGTGCACCTTGTAGCGGCGGGCGGCGACGAAGCCCGGCACGGCCCGGATCTCGGGCAGGTGCGTGTGGCTGTACCACTCGTTGTACTCGTCCTCGCGCGCGGGATCGCTCGGACGGGACTGCACGACAATGATGCCCTTCGGCATGGACCACGCTCCTTTATGCCAGCACTACTTCTTCTCGTACCGCGATGAACCAGGACTGCCGAACGAGGTCCTCCTCTGCCTGGCCGGAGAGGTTCTCGCGAAACCACGTGATCCGGGTGCGCAGGCTCTCGACGTCGTCAAAGTAGACCTCGTTTACCGCGTCGTAGGCCCACTCGCCGGCCGTCCGCGGGTGCGGGTGGTTCTGGACGTAGGCGCGGCCACGGGCATCGTCCGGGATGACGGTGACCTCCGCGGCTCCCGGCCGGCGGATCTGACCGGCGCGGCTGCGCCACGCTTGCGAGAACTCGGCGGAGGTCAGCCCGCTGGCCCGCACCGCGACGGCCATGTGCTTGAGCTTGGCGCCGCCGCCGCGCCACCGCTGCTCGAGCCAGTCGGCGCCGCGCAGGACGGACTCGTCGGCGACGATCACCGGGCTCGCGTCTGGGTCGGCGACCCGGTCGGCCCGCTGGAGGAGCAGCCGCCCGTCGGGGGTGCCGAGCCAGTCCTGGAACCGCCGAAGGTGGCCGGCGTCGGCGAACCACTCGATGCCGATCCCGTCGTGCTTGCGGTCGGGACCAGACAGGTCGGACAGGGTGAGGCAGACCGCGATGCGTGACGGCCGGACATCGGGCGGCACGTGGGCGGCGGCGGCCACGGCGTGCGGCCAGGCGGCCGAGAAGGCCTGCGCTGACACGTCCTTCTTCCGTGTGGCGAAGCAGAGCCGCTTGATCACGCGGTCCTCCCGGCGGCGACCGGTTCTGGCCGCCGGAGCTCGGCGACCTGCTCTCGCCAGGCGGCCACGGCCGTCTCCTTGATGGGGCCGTAGCCCTTGATCGACAGGGCGGAGGCGGCGATGCGGACGAGCGTGTCGTACGGCACGGTGGACGACTGGCCGGTGGTCTCGCCGATCAGCTGCTCGTACTCCTGTATGACCGCTCGCTCGGTACGCCGGTCGCGGTCCCAGCCGAAGACGTCGAGCGGCGTTCCCCGCAGCCGCTTCATCCGGCGCAGCGTGCGGAACGCGAGCTCGTACGGCTTGGCCATCGGCAGCTTCTTCTTCAGTCCCAGCCGGCGTAGGACGGGCGGGTGCAGGTGGTACGTCACCTTGTACGGACCCTCGATACCCAGGTCGCGGGCGATTCGGTCGTAGTCGGCCGCCAGGTGCAGGCGGGCCACCTCGTACTCGTCTTTGTAGGTGAGGAGCTTGAACCACGACTCGGCGACCGCCCGGGTCAGCGCCCAGCCGTGGCCGACGTCGTCGCAAGCCGCCACTCGTTCCACCAGGTCCAGGAAGCGCCCGGCCAGCCGTGCGTCCTGGTAGTCGACGACCTGAGCGGCGCGCCGGGTGAGGAGGTCGCGGAGCCCGGCCGGCAGGTCCCGCCGCTTAACCAGACCGTCCGCCGTGGCCAGGGCCCCGGGTGACGGGTCGGTAAGGCTAGCGGAGGCCCCGGGGGTACCGAGGGTCTCCGCCATCGCGGCCGGGTCGTGCGCCGCCCAGCGGCCCCAGGCAAACGCTTCACGGTTGTCGGCCGTGGCCATCGCGCGTTCGAGGTCGGCCAGCGCGATCGGCAGGGCGCCGGCCTGGAACGCCGCGCCGAGCAGGACCACGTTCGCGAGCAGGTGATTGGCGAAGACGGCCTCGGCGATGCGCTGCGAGTCGAGGAAGATGACGCGGCTCGCACCCACTCGTTCGGTAATCGCCTGCTCGAGAGCCGCGACGTCGGGCGGCTCGAGATCGCTCTGCAGCATGGCCGCGGTGGGCGTGACGTGACGGTCGACAACGGCGATCGTCCGGCCGGGGTGGACCTTCGCCAGGTGCCTCGCCGCGGCGGCCTGCAGGATGTCACCGGACAGGTACAGGTCGGCGGCGCCGGCGCTGACGGTCGCAGAGCCGAGGGCGCTCCTGGCCCTGGCCAGGTGGAGGTGCGACACGACCGCGCCCGCCTTCACCGAAAGGCCGGTCTGGTCCATGCCGCCGATCACGAACCCCGCCGCCTCGGCCGCGGCGGCGATGATGCGGTTCGCGGTGACGACGCCGGTGCCGCCGATCCCGGTGAAGTAGATGCCGTACCGCCCGTCGACCGATGGTGCCGGAGGGACCGGAAATGCTGGCGGTGCTGGCCTGGCATGGGCGGGCCGGGGAGATATGGCCGGGCTGGCACGCTGCTTGGCGGTGAAGGTTACGAACGAGGGGCAGTCGCCTTCGAGGCAGGTGTAGTCGCGGTTGCAGGACGGGTCGTGGATCTGCCGCTTCTCGCCGAACTCCGTCTGGTGCGGCAGCACCGACAGACAGTTGCTCTTGGTGCGGCAGTCGCCGCATCCCTCGCATACGGCCTCGTTGATGACGACCCGGTGCGGTGGCTCCGGCAGCAGGCCGCGCTTGCGCAGCCGGCGGGCCTCGGCCGCGCAGCGCTGGTCGTAGATGATCACCGTGACGCCGGGAACGTGCTGAAGCTCCTCCTGCACCCCGGGGAGCCGATCGCGTCCCAGCACCTCGGTCCCGGCGGCCCACCGCGCCCGGCGGCCATAGCGCTTGGGGTCCTCGGCGCAGACGACGATCTTCCTGACGCCTTCGGCTTGGAGGGCCCGCGTCATCGCCGGGACGTCCATCAGGCCGGTGACGTCCTGGCCGCCGGTCATGGCCACGGTCGCGTTGTAGAGGACCTTGAACGTGACGTTGACCCCGGCGGCAACGCTGGCCCGGATGGCGAGCGTGCCGGAATGGCTGAGGGTACCGTCGCCCAGGTTCTGGATGACATGCGGTTCGGCGACGAAGGGTGACAGGCCGATCCACGGGACGCCCTCTGCACCCATCGGCGGCGGCGGGAGGCTCTTCATGCCCTGGTGGCGCGCCTCGAAGTACATGATCCCGTGGCAGCCGACGCCGCCGCCGACCAGTGCGCCTTCGGGGGTGACGGTGGACCGGTTATGCGGGCACCCGCTGCAGAACCCCGGCGAGCGCGCGGGGGGGGGCTGGGGAGGTCGTCCCCCCCGGCCAGCGCCGCGGGAGCTCGAGCAGCGGCAGCCGGGTCTTCTCTCGGCGGGGGGCGAGGGCGGGCCCCCGGGGCAGGACCCGGGTGAGGATCTCGGCCACCGCAGCCGGGTCCAGCTCGCCGGCAAAAGGCGCGAGGGCCTGCCCGGACCGGTCGCGCTTGCCGAGCACGGGGACGCGGCTTCCGGCCTCGTGCAGGATGGCGCGCAGCTGCGTTTCGACGAACGGCCGCTTCTCCTCGATGACGACGACCTCGCCGACGGAGGCGGCGAACTCGCCGATCGTGTCCTCGGCCAGCGGGTAGGTCATGCCGAGCTTCAGGATCCGGATTCCGGTGCCGGCGAGGTCGGCGAGACCGAGCCCGAGGTCGGCGAGGGCCTGGATCACGTCGAGGTACGTCTTGCCGGCGCAGACCACACCCAGCCGCGCCCCGGGCCCGGCGCCCGCCACGCGATCGAGCCCATTGTGCCGCGCGTAGGCCCGGGCGGCGCGGAGCCGACGGTCCAGCACCAGCGCCTCCTGGTCGGGCACGGCGTGGGGGCCGATCGTCGCGAGCGGCTGATGGCGCCACGGCCGGCCGTCGATCACGACGTCGCCTGGGTCACTCGGGCGGTGACGGCCGGGATCGAGGTCGACGGTGCCGATGCCGTCGGCGACGGCGGTGACGATCTTCAGCCCGACCCACGCCCCCGCGTACCGCGACAGCCGGAAGGCATGAACCCCCAGGTCGAGCACGTCCTGCTGGTCTGCCGGGAACAGCACGGGGACGTACGCGTCCTGGAAGGTGTACTGGCTGTCACATGCCAGCGTGGACGACTTGGCCGCCGGGTCGTCGCCGCAGAACATGACGGCGCCGCCGTTGGGACCCGCGCCCATCGCGTTCGCGTGCTTCAGCGCGTCGCCGCAGCGATCCAGGCCCGGTCCCTTCCCGTACCACGCGCCGGCCACGCCGTCGACGCCGTCGTAGCAGATGACGGCGCCCATCTGACTGCCCCAGACGGTCGCGGCGGCGAGCTCCTCGTTGAGCCCCGGGCGGTGGATGATCCGGTGCGCGGCGAGGACATCGTTCATGTGCTCCATGGTCAGGTCGAAGCCGCCCAGCGGTGACCCGGGATACCCGGAGACCATCGTGGCCGACCTCAGGCCGTCCCGCTCGTCCAGCTGGTGCCGGAGGATGAGCAGGCGGACCAGCGTGTCGACCCCGGACAGGATCTCCGTCACGGATATAGGTCTGGGTTGACGTAGGCGAACTTGCCGTCCTTGATGACAGCGCGGCGGAGGCGCGGCTGCTGTAGGACGGTCACGTCCGCGGTGGGGTCGCCGTCGACGGCGACGAGGTCCGCCAGGAAGCCCTCGCGGATTTCCCCGGTGTCCAAGCCGACCGCCGGCCCCATGTTGCGGGTGGCCGTGTGGATCGCCTCCACCGGCGTCATGCCCACAAGCTCGACGTACCGCTGCAGCTCGGCGGCGTAGGTGCCGTGGTGCGTCCACTGGTGGCCGAAGTCGCCGCCGGCCAGGATCCGGATGCCGACCGCCTTCAGCCTGCGCAGCCCGTCGATCTGGGACTGGAACTCGTGGCGGTAGCCCGATGCGTCGATCTGCTCGGGGGTGATGCCCCACGGCTCGGCGTGACCGCTGACCATCGCGTACAGGTAATGGAGTCCGGGGCACACCCAGACGTCGTCCCGCCGGGCCTCAAGTGCGGTCAGGGCCCCGTCGTCGAGGAAGCACGCATGATGAATGATCCGTACACCGGTGCGCGCGGCCATGGCGACGCTCGCCGACCCACGGGCGTGGACCGTGATGAACGCGCCGTGCCGGCCGGCCTCCTCGACGGCGGCGAGCAGCATCTCGTCGTTCATGTACACGTCCTCGGACGGGTACTGCGGCACGACGCCGTCGCCGGAGATGAACAGCTTGAGCGCCCGCACGCCGCTGTCGCATTGGCGGGCGACGATCTCGCGGAGTTCTCTGGCGTCCGCGGCGACGTCCATGATCTCGCCCTCGGACCCGAGCCCGCCCTGCTCCGCGATCATCGCGCCGCTGGGCACGATGCGCGGGCCCGCGATCAGTCCGCGGTCGATCGCGTCCATCGCGAGCAGGTCATCCAGTGGCTGGGTCACCCCGGCGCCGATGATGAGCGTATAGCCGCTCTCCAGGAACGTCTTGGTCACGGCGGCGACGTCGAGCATGTGCGGCCCGGCCGGCGTCGCCGCTACGGCGGCGTGGTTGAAGACGAAGTCCAGGGGCCAGCTGATGTGCGTGTGCGCGTCCCCGAGTCCGGGCAGCAAGGTGGCCCCGTGCAGGTCGACGACTCGCGCCCAGGCTGGGTCGACGTCGAGTCGGCCCGTCGTGACCTTGGCGATGCGGTTGCCCTCGATCAGGACGTCACCGTCGGCCGGCTGTTCGGCCGGGTCGCCGGAGCAGGTGAGCACGCGCGCATTCGCCAGGAGCGTCCGCTCGGCCATCTGCGGCCTCCCTAGTGGAGCAAGCACAGTGGAGCAAGCACAGTGGAGCAAGCACAGTTGAGCCAGGGCATGAGCCCATCTCGTTCGGAAATATTGTTCTCTTTTTTGACATATTACGCTTCCGCGTGGCCGCCGGGGGTGAACGTGATCGGCAGGCTGAGGGGCGAGCGGGTCAGGCCCGCGTGATAGCGGATGTCGGCGCCGTCTTGCAGCCTGATGTCATCCAGGCGCAGGAGCAGCTCTTCCAGGGCTATCCGCAGGTTCATGCGAGCCAGGTTGGAGCCGGTGCAGCGGTGCGGCCCGGCGCCGAAGCTGAAATGCCGGTTCCGGTCGCGACTGAGCTCGAAAGTGTCAGGGTGGCCGAACTCACCGTCGTCCCGGTTGGCCGAGGCCCAGTGGATCAGGACCTTGTCGCCTGTCTTGATCAGGTGGCCGCCGAGTTCGGCATCGCGCACGGCCGTGCGGCCGACGGAGACGAACGGAGGGTCGAGCCGCAGCAGTTCGTGGACGGCACTCGGTATCAGCTCCGGCTCGCGGCGCAGGAGCGCGGGAATCTCCGGCTCGGTACAAAACCTTCCGAACATCAGCCCCAGCGCGCCGGCCGTGGTCTCGAGCCCGCCGAGGATGAGCAACTGCACCGTGCCGATGATCTCGTCCTCGGTGATGGGCCGGCCGTCGATCGACGCGGCCAGCACCGCGTCCACGACGTCGCCGCGCGGCGGCTGACCGCGCCGTTGCCGGACAAAGTCGCTGATCCAGTGGTAGAGGCCCAGCCAGCACTCGCGGGCTTCCGGATCGTTGGGCGTGGACGACTTCGACGCCATGTACGCGACCCTGTCGAGGTCCTCGGCGGGCGCGTTGAGGGCGAGCTCGAAGAACGCCAGGCTGGGGAACGGCCGGGCGAAGGCCGCCATGAAATCGCAAGCTCCGTCCTCGATGAAGGCGTCGATGAGACGGGTCACGAGATCACGAGTCGGCTGCTCCCACCGCGCCACGGCCGCGGGGGTGAAGAAGGGATTGATGAGGCGCTTGAAGATGCGCTGTTCGGGCGGGTCGGCCTCGACCGGAAGGTTGCGGACCACGGTCGGCGATTGGGACACCGACAGGCCGTGCGCGGAACTGAATACTTGCCAGTTCTGGGCGACGCTGAGCGCGTCTTCGTACCTCGTCACCACCCAGAAGCCGCCGTACTGGTCGCTGTGGGCTACCGGGCACAGCTCGCGCATGCGCGCCATCGTGTCTGGCATAGTCGCGGCCAGCTCGCCGGACAGATGATCGAAGTGGCGCAGGCACCAGTCATCGGGGAGGGCCGAGGTCTTCTCCATCGCTTCCCCTACGTGATCGGGCCCTACATGATCGAGCCCTGTGATCGAGCCCTGTGATCGAGCACTGCGGGCGGCGCATGATTAATCGCACAGTAACAGGGTGAGCGATTACTTTCTACACTCGGGCGCCCGCAGCTTAAGATGAGTAAGCACCCTTTTACTTGAGGGGCCGGCCCCGGGCCTGCACCTCGGAAATGGGCCAGCACTCACTCGATGAGTACCTCAACGTCAAGTCGGTGTGGATCAACACGGACTGAAGACCGCGGGTGCAGGCCTGTGGTACGCCTACGGGCTGGTGGTAGGATGCTATGTGAGCGTTCGCTTTCTTCGTGCCCGCCTCGCGGGCGGAGCGGCTGGGAGGTCTGATGTCGTTCAGCTGGTTCATTTCGGTGGATGATCACCTCATCGAGCCGGCCCGGCTGTGGCAGGAACGTCTGCCTGAGCGGTGGCGGGAGACCGGGCCGCGGATCGTCCGGGAGGGCGGCTCGGAGTTCTGGGTCTACGAGGACCGGCAGATCGTCACCACCGGCCTGAACGCCGTGGCGGGCAAGCGGCGGGAGGAGTTCTCCCCCGAGCCGATTACCTACGAGGAGATGAGGCCGGGCTGCTATGACCCGGCGGCTCGGGTGGCGGACATGAACGCCGGCAGCGTGCTGGCCTCGATGCTGTTCCCGTCGTTCCCGCGCTACTGCGGCCAGGTCTTCCACGAGGCCAAGGACAAGGACCTGGCGCTGCTCTGCGTGCGCGCGTGGAACGACTTCATCCTGGAAGAACTGGCCGAGGCATATCCGGGCCGGTTCATCCCGATGATGATCATTCCCTTGTGGGATCCGGCCGCCGCCGCGGCCGAGGTCTCGCGGACCGCCGCCCTCGGCGCCAAGTCGATCGCCTTCTCGGAGAACCCCACCAAGCTGGGGCTGCCCTCGGTCCACACCGGGCACTGGGACCCGCTGTGGCGGGCGTGCGAGGACGCCGGGCTGGTCGTGTCGATGCACGTGGGGTCTTCGTCGAACCTGATCCGCACCTCGGAGGACATGCCGACGCTGGCGTTCATGGCTTACTCCGCGGCGGCCAACCAGGCCGGCACCTTGCTGGACTGGCTGTTCAGCGGCAACTTCGTGAAGTTCGGTGGCCTGAAGATCGCCCTGTCGGAAGGATCGATCGGCTGGATCCCCTATTTTCTGGAGCGGGCCGAGCAGGTCATCGACAAGCAGCGGTTCTGGGCCTCCCGCTTCGACATATCCATGACCGCCGCCCACGACCGTGGCGAGCACAAGACCGCGGCCACGTTCGACCTGGACACCGACATCCGCGCCCTGTTCGCCGGCCACGTCTACGGCACCTTCATCGAAGACCAGGCCGGGCTACGGCTGCTGGACGTCATCGGCGAGGACAACGTCATGCTCGAATGCGACTACCCCCACTCCGACTCCACCTGGCCCGACACCGTCGCGATGGCCGGCAAGTGGCTCGCCCACCTACCCGCCGAGACCCAGCACAAGATCACCGTCGGCAACGCCTCCCGGGTCTACAACTTCACCCCGGCCGACCCCGCCACCATCAGCGCCTCCTGACCCCTGAGGCCTGACCCCTGAGGAGAGTATCCGTGGACAGGGAAGCCTTCGAGCGCAGCCTCGTACGCCGGTTGCTTGACCATCTCGAGCACCGCACGACAGACCTCGCCGACGAGGTGATGGAACTCCCGACCGACGTCTACTCAGCTGCGCACCACGAGCAGGAAGTCGAGGTCTTGTTCCGTGGTCGGCCGCTCGTCTTCTGTCTGTCCGGCGCGCTGCCCGGGCCGGAGACATTCCGCACCGTTGACCTGTGCGGGACGCCGATCCTGCTGACCAGGGACGGGCAAGGGCGAGTGCGGGCGCTGGCGAACGCCTGCCGCCACCGGGGCGTCCGGGTCGCGGACGGAGCGGGTAAGGCGAAGAGGTTCACGTGCCCGTTCCACGCCTGGACCTATGACCTCGACGGTCGCCTTTCCGCGGTTCCTAGCGCCGAGACCTTCGATGGAATGTGCTGGGAGCGGAAAGGGCTCGTGGAGTTGCCGGTCACCGAGGGGTACGGGCTGATCGTCGGCCGCCTGCGGATGGGCCCTTTCCCGGACATGGAGGATTACCTAGGGCCGGGGCTCGCCGACGAACTGGCCATGCTCGATTTCGCAGACTGGGAACCACACGGCGAGCCGCACGTCCACCGGGTCAACGCCAACTGGAAGGTAACGCTCGATACCTTCCGGGAGAACTATCATTTCAACTTCCTGCACCGGCGGACGCTGGCGAAGTACGCATACGGCGGCGTGCTGACTTTCGACGCCTTCGGGCCTCACCTGCGTAACTGCTCGGCCCTTCGGTCCATCGACGAACTGCGGCGCCGTCCGGAGGCAGAGTGGGGCGACGTGTCGCAGCACTTCAGCTACCAGTACTCGCTCTTCCCCAATACCAGCCTCACCTTCGACAGCCGGCACATCGAGCTGTGGCAGATCCTCCCGGTCGCGGCCGACGCGTCCGAGGTCCTGCACACGGCGTATCTTCGCCCGGGCCTGAGCGACGAGGAACGGTCGAAGGCCGTGGACATGGCCCCGTGGATCTGCGAGAAGGTGGTCGACGGAGAAGACTTCTGGGTCGCCGGCCGGACCGAGCCCGGTGTCCGGACGGGATTGCTCGAGGAGGTCGTGTTCGGGCGCAACGAGCCGGCCCCCCAGCACCTGCACCGAGGGTTCGCCGCCGCCCTGGCGGCCGCCGCCTCTGCGAGACGCTGATGGACCTGCTGCTGCGTGAGGCGTGGCTGATCGACGGGAGCGGCGAGCCGGGCCGGGCGGCCGAAGTCGCGGTGACCGGGGACCGCATCTCCGCGATCGGGCGACCCGGGGAAATCACACCCGGTGCCGGGACGCACGTCGTCGACCTGGATGGGCTGGCGCTGGCTCCGGGGTTCATCGACGTGCATACGCACTACGACGCCCAGATCCTGTGGGACGGCGACCTTACCCCGTCGTGCTGGCACGGGGTGACCAGCGTGATCATGGGCAACTGCGGCTTCGGGGTCGCGCCGGCGCGGCCTGAGCACCGGGAGATCGTCGTCCGCACCCTCGAGAACGTCGAGGGAATGTCGATGGAGGCGCTCAACGCCGGGATCGACTGGTGCTTTGAGACGTTTCCGCAGTACATGTCCGCGCTCGAGCGGCGCCGCAAGCGCCTCAACGCAGGTGCTTTCATCGGGCACACGCCGCTGCGCCTGTTTGTGCTGGGCGGGGAGGAGCGGGCCGCGACCGCCGACGAGATCGAGCGAATGCGCCGCCTGCTGCGCGAAGCCATCGATGCCGGCGCGATCGGATTCTCGACCTCTCGGCAGCCCGCCCATCAGGGGGCGTTCGGCAGGCCGGTGCCGAGCCGGTTCGCCGACGTGGACGAGGTCGGTGCCATGGCCGCCGAGCTCGGCGAGGCCGGTAAGGGAATCCTGCAGGTTTCCATCGGGCCGGGCCTGTTCGTCAATCAGTTCTCCGAGCTGGCCGTGCGCTACGGGATTCCCGTCACGTGGACGGCGCTGGTGACCCGCGCCGACAAACCCGGTGCCGCATTGCGCACGGTGGAGCGCGGCGCTTCGCTGCCGGGTGAGGTCTATCCGCAGATCGCCTGCCGGCCGATCGTCATGCAGATCAGCATGACCGATCCGACTCCGCTCGCCGAGATCGACGAGTGGAAGGAGGTGCTGGCGCGTCCCCGCGCCGAGCGGGCCGCCCTGTATGGGGATGTTGGGTGGCGAGACCGGGCCAGGCCGGCCACGCTTGAGGCCTGGAGCCACCGCTGGCCGAAGGTCGACGTGGAGGAGACCGGCGCGCATACCGCTTTTGTGGGTGTTCCGCTGGACCGTTTGGCGCGGGAAAGGGGAACCACACCGTTCGACCTGATGCTGGACCTGGCGCTCGCGGACAACATGGCGACTCGTTTCCGGGTTGTCCTGGAGAACGACGCCGACGACGAGATCGGCGCCTTGCTTGCCGACAAGCGCACGCTGCTGGGCCTTTCCGACGCCGGCGCGCACGCCAGCCAGCTCTGCGACGCCTGCTATTCGACCCACCTGCTCGGGCACTGGGTGCGGGAACGCAAGGCCATCACCTTGGAGGACGCCGTCTGGCGGCTCACCGGCCAGCCCGCCCAGGCGTTCAGGATCGCCGGGCGGGGCTTGCTGCGGGAGGGGTACTTCGCGGATCTCGTGGCCTTCGACCCCGCCACCATCGGGACGACACCGATCGAGCGCGTGCACGATCAGCCAGGCGGCGCCGATCGGCTGATCGTGCGCAGTACCGGCGTGGAGCACATGTGGGTCAACGGCGTGGCGACACGCACCGCCGGCGAGGACATCCCCGGCGTCGCAGCCGGGCGGATTCTGCGTAGTTAGGGGCCACCGAGGGCTAGGCGGATCGGCAACGTCGGCTGGGCCAGGATCGTCTAGGCCGGTGTGTCTAGGATGAGCGGGTGAGCGGGGACCGTGAGCTGGATGTCGTGGTGTTCGGCGCCACTGGCTTCGCAGGACGGCTGGTGGCCGACTATCTGGCCGGTCACGCACCCGGCGGCGTCCGCATCGGGCTGGCCGGAAGGTCGGCACAGCGGCTGGCTGATGTCCGGGCGGGGCTGGGCGAGGCTGCGTCGGCCTGGCCGCTGCTGATCGCCGATTCGGCCGATCCGGTGTCGGTGGCGGCGCTGGCGCGGGCGGCGCGGGTGGTGGTGAGCACGGTGGGGCCCTACCGCAGTAAGGGAATTGGGCTAGTTGAAGCCTGCGCCGCCGCGGGCACCGACTACGCGGACCTGTCCGGCGAAGTGCTGTTCATCCGGGACAGCATCGACCGTTGCCACGGCATTGCGGCCGACGCGGGCGCGCGCATCGTGCACTGCTGCGGCTTCGACTCGGTTCCGTCCGACCTGGGCACGCTGCTGCTGCATCACGCCGCCCGCGCCGATGGCGCCGGTGACCTGCAGGACACGACGCTGGTCGTGACGGCGTTGAAGGGCGGTGTCAGTGGCGGGACGCTGGCCTCGATGATGGGGCAGCAGGATGAGGTGCGGGCCAGTGCCGAGCGCCGCCGGGTGGTCCGGGACCCCTATGCACTCAGCCCCGATCGCCCGGCCGAACCCGACCTGGGCGACGAGCGTGACCTGGACTGGGTGCGCTACGACGGTGATCTGCGGAGATGGGTGGGCCCGTTCGTCATGGCCGGGCTCAACACCCGCGTGGTGCGCCGCAGCAACGCCCTGCAGGACTGGGCCTACGGGCGCCGGTTCCGCTACCGGGAGGTCACCGGGTTCGGCACCAGCCCGGCGGCACCCGTCCTGGGCGCGTCGGTCAGCGCCACGCTGAAGGCCGTGGAGGCAGGGCTGGCGTTCGGGCCATCACGGGCGCTGCTCGGCCGACTGCTACCCGCACCCGGCCAGGGTCCCAGCGAAAAGACCCGCCGCACGGGCTTGTTCCGCATGCAGATCCACACGCGCACCTCCGCAGGGGTTCGGTACCTGGGGACGATCGAAGCGCGGGGGGACCCGGGGTATGCCGCCACGTCGGTGATGCTTGGCGAAAGCGCCTTGTGCCTCGCCCTGGACCGGGATCGCCTGCCCGACCGCGCCGGTGCCCTGACACCAGCCACGGCGATGGGCACCGCGCTCGCCGACCGGCTCAGATCGGCGGGGCACACCCTGGCCACGCAGCGAAGCACTCAGTAATCGCGGCGAGGGTCAGTCGCAGGACATCGCGTAGTTTCCGCGGAAAACGCTGCTGTGACGGGCGCGGTCGGCAGCAGATGGCGGTCCCTTCCGATCAGTGTTGCCCATCGGCATAGCCCGACGGCGAAGACGCTATCATGGGATATCATAAGGAGGCCGAGATGACAGATGTACTGATTCGCGATGTGCCTGATGACGTCATCGCGGCGCTGGACACCCACGCCGCGCGCCTGGGCCTATCCCGGAGCGAATATGTGCGTCGCCGCCTAGCCCAAGACGCCGCCACGCCAGAGTCACCGGTCAGCGTAGAGGACCTGGCGCGATTCGCCGACACCTTCGGTGACCTGGCTGACCAGGACGTGATGTCCCGGGCCTGGAAGTGACCACCTGGCTGATCGACAAGTCCGCTCTTGTTCGCCTGGCTGTCAGCCCGGATGCTGCTGAGTGGGCGGGGCGCATCGAGCAGGGGCTGGTGCGGATCACGACCGTCACCCGGCTGGAAGCGGGCTATTCAGCCCGGTCGGGCCCGGAATTGCGGGCCGGGTTCCGGCGGCCGCCGCTGGCATCCATGCCAGTCGAGTACCTGACCCCTGCTATCGAGGACCGGGCGGTGGAGATCCTCACGCTGCTTGCTGACCGGGGCCAGCATCGCGCTCCCTCAATCCCCGATCTGATCATCGCCGCAACGGCCGAACTCGCCGGGCTCACAGTGCTGCACCTCGATAAGGACTTCGACCTCATAGCCGAGATCACCGGACAGTCGGTCGAACGCCTGACCATGCCATAACCCGATCGGGATTCCCGCGCCGGCACCAGACGGTAGCCTCGACCGCAGCAGAGCCGCGCTTCAACCGCAACCCAAGGCGAGGTCCTGATGGCTGCCTTCTTCGGCGACGGCGAGGAATACGGTCCGTTCCGGGAGGCGTGCGAGGCTGTCCGCGGATCCGCGGCGGGAAAGGACATGGCGGAGATCCGGCAGATGCTGACCGACGAGTTCCGGTCCCGCGACATCCCGGTTCCACCGCTGATCATCACCCTGATCGCGCACAGCATCGCCACCGGAAACTATGACGAGGACGACGCACCACCGTTCCTAGAGGAACCCAGCTGGCCTGGTCGCGCCGCCGGGTGGGCCGACCGCTTGTCCGGCGATGACCTCGGCGAGCTGACCAGGAACCTGATCAGCGCGTCTCCGGACCTGTCCTGGCTCTTCGAGAACGCACCGGACCCCGGCCGTTACGTGCCCGGACCGGGAAACTCCCCGCCGCCGGCACAGCTCATCCTGGATCCCGACCTTGACGACCGCATGCCGTGGCTGTTCGACCTTCCCCCGGACTTTCCGCCGCCCGGCTTGATCCCGGACTGGCTGCGGAGCGGGGAGCAGCACGCCCGGCATCCGCGCTCACACCAGGAGGTGTCGATCGACGTGCTGCTCGAGGAAGATGGCGGCACGGTCGTCGTCCGCCATGGACCCGGCCGTGTCGGCACCTTGAGTGCCATCGACGCGCCCGCGTACCTGCCGCACCTGAACGCCGCCCGCTCGCAGGGCAAGGCAGTGACCGCGGTGGCCACCCTCCACGTCACCGGGAGCGGTTCCCCGCGCTTTACCGTCCGCCTCAGCCGCTTCTGGGCATGAGTTCCCGTGCGTCCACGTCGTCACTTTCAATCTTCAGCGTGTTCGGAAAAGATTCGTCGTCAACGCGCGGTCGGTGAAGCCGGAAGCCAACACAGATGCCCTACGCCGTTCGGTACGACCTGCGGCAACAGTACCTAAACGTGGCGTGTGTCAAGTCGGCGAGTTCTCTGCCGCGGGGCGCCAGATTCAGCTGGGGCTTAGCCTGGCGCGGATCTCGGCGGCGCCTGGGTGGTGCAGTTCACTGAGGATGTCCAGGGCCTGGCGCCAGGAGTCAGCGGCGGCCGCCGGGTCCCCTGCGTCGCGCTGAGCGTCGCCGAGACGCGTCAGGGTATCGGCTTCCCCCGGGTGGTGGCCGATCCTTCGGTACTCGCTGATGGCCTGCACATAGTAGGTGATGGCCTGGGCATGCTGGCCAAGCCGGTCATAAGCCAGTCCCAGGCTGTCCAAGACGGCGCCGGTAAGGGGATGCTCGCCTGTCTCCCGGCAAAGCTGGAGGGACTTCTGGCAACAGCTAAGCGCTTGGTCATGATCGCCGAGCTGGATGTGATCCCAGCCCATCGCGTTGAGGGCCAGCGCCTGGCCGTACCGGTCGCCAGTACTCCGGAACAGGTCCAAGGCACGACTGGCGTGATGCAGGGATTCGCGGCTGCGCTGCTGCCGGTCGAGCACATCGGCGATGCCGAGATGGGTCCGGGCCTGCCCGGTCGGATCGCCCAGGCCGCAGTACAAGCGCATGGCGTGCCGCAGGTGCGCGTTCGCGTCCTCCCACTGCCGCAACATGGCCAAGGCGTTGCCGAGGGAGCCGTGCACCCGGGCCTGGGCACCCGGGTCACCCAGCCGCTGCACGGCGGCCAGCGCAGTGCGCTGGGTGACGGCCCACTCGTGCCAATGACCGCCGCGGCTGAGGTACGGCGCCATGGCTATGGGCAGCATCCAGGCGTGCTCGTGGGAGCCGACGCTTGCCGCCGTGGCCGTCATGGCGAGGAGTACCTGGCGCTCGGCGGCAAACCACGCCAGTGCTTGCGCGCTCGTCTTGAGATCTTCATGACGCACCCCTGGACCGGGCCCGGCGAGCGTGGGCTGTCCGGGGTCTGGCTGGATGAGCCGGACGGCCGCGTGCGGGCCGGGGGACGCCCGCCAGGCTGGCCGCTGCCGCGGCGGTCACATCGGGGCCGGGATGGATGCTCAGCAGCCGGGACATCCGTGCCGCCGCCTCGCTGAGCCGGCGGTAGGACCAGGAAAACGCCGTCCGCACGTCGGCGGACGCCTCGCCTCCGTCCAGTACGTGGAGGCGGTCACGGGCATCGCGCAACTCAGCGGCCAGTTCTTCGAGGGGGCAGGCCGGGTGGGCCACAGCCCGGGCCGCGACGACTGCCAGCGCGAGCGGCAGCCTCGCGGTCAGCCCGATAAGCTCGTGCGCAGCCTGCGGCTCGGCTTCCAGCCGCCCTGCCTGCAGCCGCAGCGTCAGCAGTTCCCACGCTTCGGCCTGGCTCAGCACATCAAGCGAAACCAGGCATGCTCCTTCGGCCACGGCCAGCCCGGTGAGCTGACTCCGGCTGGTGACCAGCGCGAGGCAGCCAGGACTGGCCGGAAGCAACGGCCGCACCTGGTCGGCGCCGCCGGCGTTATCAAGCAGCACGAGCACGCGCCGGCCCTCCAGCAGGCTGCGGTACAGCCCCGCCCGGGCTTCGGGCCACTCTGGAACCTGGGCCGCGGGAACCCCGAGCGCCTCAAGGAAACCACACAAGGCATCCGCAGGCGGAACCGGTGAGTCAGATGGGCCGAAACCCCGTAGGTTTGCATAAAGCTGCCCGTCAGGGAACCGGTCTGCGACCCGGTGCGCCCATCGCACCGCCAGTGCCGTCTTGCCCACGCCGGCCATCCCGGCGATCGTCGCCACCACCGTCGTACCGCACTGATCATCGGCATGATGGAGCAGGCCGGTCAGTGTGGCGAGTTCCGCCGCCCTGCCCGCGAAGTTGCCTATCGAGATAGGCAACTGCCTGGGCACCACCGACGATGGGCGCCGACCGCCGTTACCGGCCTCCGCTTCGGAAGGGTCGGAAAGGGGAGCCTCTTCTTTACCGTTGCGCCAGGCATTCATCAGCATTGTCCGCGCGGGCTCGTCCAGCGTGAGCGCCTCGGCGAGCAGCCGGACAGAGCGGGCATATGGCCTGCCCGTGCGGCCCCGTTCTATGTCACTGAGAGCCCGTACACTCAGCCCTGACCGCAGGGCGAGCTCCTCCTGAGTCAAGCCAGCAGCCGACCTGTACTGTCGCAAAAGCAGGCCAAAGCCTCCCGGCTCCGCGCCCTCGCCCATGCTCGGCTCCTTGCACGCAGACCGTCATCTAACTGGCTTACCACACAAGTCTGGCACAGCCGGCATGTCCGGCTCCGCACATGGCACGGACGGAACGGCCACAACCCCGCGGACAAACTGCCGACAGACCTCCGGCAGACTTCATGGCCTGCCGTTATGGTGCCGGCCACACTGGCTTCTGCCGGATACGGAAATCCCGGCACCTCCAGATTAGATCCGATACGACGCGGCTACGCCTGGGAGGAAATTAGATATTTCGTGCTGCGGCAACGCGGTTGCGGCTGGCCATAACTTAGGGACGCTTCGCCGTATTGACGCAAGTAGCCGGTGCGCCCGGAGGCGCTCAGCCAGGACAGCGGATATCCAATAGGGCCGTCCGCAGTCTCGTCCTAACAGCTAAGGAGAGGAACTTGGCAAAGTTTCGCATCGCGCTGGCGGCACTAGCGGTAACCGCGATCGCGCCGATCGCCATAGGCGGCGGCGTCGCCAGTACCAGTACCAGTACCAGTACCAGTACCAGTACCGCAAGGTCGGCAGCCGTGTCGGTTCATGACCTCAGGCAGGTCCTTCCTCGATCCGCCGTCGATTCGTCCAACTATCTGTGCGCTGACTATATCCACACTTTCGCCGACCTGAGCGACTGCGTCAACCCGGCGACGTCCGTCTTCTCTCCCGGAGAGACGATCAACGTGGAGTATGCCAACTACGGGATCAACATGGTTCCCGCTTGCACCGTCGGATATCTGGCTGGTGAGTGCACTCCGTTCAACTCGGGATCAAACTGCAATTCGCATTGGAAGGGCTTCACCGTCTGGTATCTCCAGTGGAACGCTAATAAGCCATATTACATGCGGAACGAGCACACCCACAGCGATCAGATTCTTATCTCGAAGACCCTCGACGCGGCGTCCGAGTGGCTGTACGGGCCAACCGCCTCCGGCGTATACGTTGTCGTCAATGTCGCGGCCACAAATGACGCGGGCGTCACCTGTTCAAGCAGCGATCCGGGGATGGCACTGACATACCGTCCTAACACGGGAACGATCTACAGCGAGCCCTACGGCTCTTACGATGCCTGGAAGCAAAGCTGGAGCTTCACCGGGTTCTGACCGGACGCTGAGCCGCACGCCCTGATGCGGCCGGAATTCTACGATGGCAGCAACGCGCCCTTGCCGGATAATCGGGGCTCGGCAAGGGCGGGTTGCTATGAGATCGACTGGCGCCGGGCCGGGCCGGTTCCGCGGTGGCGGCCCGCACTCCCGCGTCCCGCGATGGCCCGGTGCCGCGCATCGTAGCTCCAGCTCTTGCTGAAGTGGCCCCGTGGGGTCGGCGGCGGCGGCCCGAGGCGGCGCAGCAACCAGGAAAGCAGGGCACGCTTCGGTGCGGAACGGGGCATGTCTCACTCCTGCGATCTGTTGCCGATGACGTCTTCGGCCCGCATGACGGCAAGATCCTCGGTGCTGAAACCCAGCTCGCGCAGCACAGGCTCGGTGTGCTCGCCGAGAGCCGGGATCGGGTCGAGACGCCAGTCCCAGTCGGCCGATTCCGGCGGGGGCAGCAGCCCGAGCACCGGGCCGACGGGCGAGCCGATCTCCTGCCACCTCCCGCGTTCCTGCAGCTGGGGATGGTTGAGCACCTCGGTCGGCCGGTTGAGCCTCGCATGCCCGAGCCCGGCGGCCTCCGCCGCCTTGCGGCAGTCGGCCAGCGAAAGTCCCGCCGCCCACTCGCCGATCACGGCGTCGAGTTCCGCGCGGCGTGCCACGCGGTCACGGTTGCCCGCATAGCGCGGATTGTCCGCGAGATCAGGCCGGTGCAGCACATCCAGCGCCAGCCGCCGCCACTCCCGGTCATTGGTCGTGCCGAGCACCAGCGTCTGCCGGTCCGCGGTCGGGTAGGCACCGTAGGGTGCGACCGCCGGAGAACTGACGCCGTTCGGCTCAAGGTCGAAACCTCCATAACGCGCCAGGTTCAGCGCGTAGCCCATCCACTCCGCCACGGAGTCGAACAGCCCAACCGAGATCGCAGTCCCCTGGCCGGTGCGTTCGCGGACGAACAAGGCGGCCAGAATGCTCGTCAGGGCATACATCCCGGCACCGATGTCGGCGAGCGGGATGCCCGGCTTGGCGGGATGCCCCGGCGTGCCGGTGATGGCACATGAGCCGGCCTCGGACTGGATCAGCAGGTCGTATGCTCGCCCCTGGGCATAGGGGCCGCCCTGGCCGAAACCGGAGATGTCCACCGTGATTAGTTCGGGGCGCGATGCGCGCAGCTCCGCCGGGTCCAGGCCAAGGCGGGCCGCCGCACCGGGCGCCAGGTTCTGCACCACCACGTCGGCTCGCTGGACCAGCCGCGCCAGCGACTCCCGGCCGAGCGGATGCTTCAGGTCCAGGGCAACCGATTCCTTGTTCCGGTTAGCCCAGGCGAAGTACGCGCTCATCCCGTCGACCACGTCGTCGTAGTCCCGGGCGAAGTCGCCGCCGACCTGGTTCTCCACCTTGATCACCCGGGCCCCGAGATCACCCAGATGGCGGGTGCAGATGGGGGCAGCGACCGCCTGCTCCACGGTGGCGACGACGATTCCCCGCAGAGGTTGCACAGCGGCTGCTCCAGAGGCCTGAGGAGAGTATTCATTGAAGAATATCATTCTCATTAACGAGAATCTATATATCATCCCGCGCTTGGGCAGCCGGTGACGCCGCATCACCGGGCGCTAGGGCACCTTCGGTGCCAGGGTTTGAACGTCGGTCAAGTAACCGGGGTAACTCCAGTCCGCCTGGCATCACGGACCCCATGAGCTCTTCGTAAGCGGCAGGCCGACTGGAGTATTCCCCGTTTAGCGTGGTGGATTGGGGCCTTCGGGGTGGATTTTGGGCACCACACGCCCCCCGGGCCACCCCATAGCCCCGATCAACCCACTAAGATACCGGACATGATTGGATAAAAGGGACAAAACGGTTCGCCAACCCTCTCGCCAACCGTGGCGGGTGGCTACTTTGACCGGTACTCAAGGGCGGCGTTAGCCGTGCCCCGGCTGGATGGCGCCGGGGGCGGCATCGAGCGGGTCGGCACCGGACGGGGCGGCACCGGGCGGGACGCCGCTGCCGAGATGAGACTGGCGCGGCTATCACGCGCGGAAGCGCCGGGCCTGACCGGCGCGAACCCGTCCGGCCGCGCCTGGGGCACTGCCAGCCGGTCAGCGTCGGACGTTCATTTACAACGCGGGCACCGGCATCACTTGGGCGGTGACTGTAACCGCGGTCACCGCTTCAGCGTGTGCTTGACTGTAACCGCGGTCACCGCTTCAGCGTGTGCTTACCGAGTGAGGACCAGGCTCGGACGCCTGACCGTACTGCGGAATTCCTCGGTGTCCTGCGCGAGGTCAGCAGGGATGGCGGCGGCGGCCAGGGCCTGGGCCTTGAACGCCCGCGCGGCCACGCTCGGCTGATACCGCACCGGCCCGGCCGCGCCGGTCAGCTCGGCCGGCCACCCCTCACCCCACAGCTTGACCTCAGCCAGGCCCGCCCGGGCCTCGTCCACCATCCGGCGCACCCGCGTGTCGGATCCGTACAGATCCGCCCGGACGACGATGCCCTGCAGGCACGAACCCCGCACCCGCCGGGCCAGCACCATTTCCAGGTCCGCGACGCGGGCCCCCAGGATCTGCGCCGGGCGGGCATCGGCATCACCAGCGGTCAGCACCGTCACATCCCACCCCGCCATCACCTGATCGAACAGCCAGCCCCCGGCGAACCGCACCGCCTCCACCACACTCGGCGCGATCGCCGCCAGCCGGGGCCTCAGCGAGTGCCGGAGCAACGACGCGTCGGACTCAGCGCCAGCTACCAGGCCAGCGAACTTGTGCGCCCCTGGAAAACCTCGGTCAGCGGAACCGAAGGATCGAACAACCATGAAGTCTCCATTCGGTACAGAAAGGCGACGATCTCCACGGCCTTGACGGCCGGATCCCGATCAGCGCGGTACCGGCCCGGCCCCTGGCCCCGGCGGATCCTCTCCGCCACGGCCTCCACCGTTGCCCGGTACCTGCGCAAGAAACGCCCATGCAACGAAGCATCAGGATCAAGGTTCTGTCGCACAAGCGGTCGGCATTGGCTGCGTTGCGGGCATCCGGCACCGCATGGCCAGGGTCTGCTGCCTGCGGTCCTTCTCCTCGGTCAGGAGCGTGGCACTGGGCCTCTGATTGGGCATCCGGCTCCCTTCAACCAACCTACTGAACGCACATTAGATTAGTTAAGGGGACGTGACAAGGGTAACCCGGGCGAAATCTCACGTCTCCGGCGACGACGGCATAAGTGATGACAAATTCAGCAAAGTCCGAATGTGGCGCGCCTTGGCGTCGTGAGGCTGCCGCGGCCGGAGCGAGCGCGGGCGCCGGTACCTCGATGAGGCAGTTCCCGGTAGCGAGCGCGAGCGCCGGTACCCCGATGAGGCAGTTCCCGGTGCGGATTAGCCTCGGCCCATCCGGTGATCCGCCTGGATCGTCCGGCGTCACGCGCCGGTACGGCCCCCGGCTCGGTATTCGTCAGCGACTTCACCAGCCTAGCGGCCCGCACTTGATACCAGGGCCCAGGCGATGCCCAGGCGCTGAACATCGTTGGTCCCTACGCTGACGGCCATGAGAGGGGCGTCCTGGTACAGCCGTTCGACGACGAACTCCGCCGGATGGCCATGACCGCCGTGGATCCGCATCGATTCCAGCGCACACTTGATCAGGAGCGGGCCGCGGCCGCGACGGCGGCGCGGGCGCGCATCCGGTAGCCCTCGAGTTTTTCTTCTGGGTTGATGATGCGGTGGCTGCGGGAGCGGATGGAAATGTCGTGGCCCTCGGCCTGCTTGCGCAGCGCGCCCACGGTGGCCTGCTCGCGCGGGATGTGGGTGAACGGCTCGAAGTGATACCAGCGCATCGCGTTCTCGTGGGTGATCTTGTTGATGTCCTCGTCGGACACCTGGCAGGCCTGCAGGACTGTCCAGAGCTCTTCGGGCGCTCCGGGCCACATGGAGTCGCTGTGCGGGTAGTCGCACTCCCAGCAGATGTTGTCGATGCCGATGTCGTGGCGGAGCCTCACCCCGAGCGGGTCGCTGATGAAGCAGGTCAGGAAGTGCTCGCGGAACACCTCCGACGGGAGCTTGCCGCCGAAGTCCTGCAGCGTCCAGGTCGCATGCATCTCGAAGGTCCGGTCCACCCGCTCCAGGAAGTACGGGATCCAGCCCGTCCCGCCCTCGGACAGCGCGATCTTGATCTCGGGGAACTGCTTGATCACCCGTGACCACAGCAGGTCCGCCGCGGCCGAGACGATGTTCATCGGCTGCAGCGTGATCATGACATCAGGCGGCGCGTCCACCGCCGGGATCGCCAGCCGTCCCGAGGAGCCGATGTGCACGTTCAGCACGGTGCCCGTGTCGCACAGCGCCCGCCACAGCGGATCCCAGTGCTCGCTGTGGAAGCTCGGATACCCCATCACCGCCGGGTTCTCGGAGAAAGTCAGCGAACGGCAGCCCTTGGCCGCCACCCGCCGCACCTCGGCCGCGCAGGCTGAGGGATCCCAGATCACGGGCAGCGCCATCGGGATGAACCGCCCCGGATACGGCCCGCACCACTCGTCGATGTGCCAGTCGTTGTAGGCCTGCACCAGCGCCTTCGAGAAATCCGGGTCCTCGGTCGCAAACAGCCGGGCGGCGAAGCCAGGGAACGACGGGAAGTTCATCGACGCCAGGATCCCGCCCGCGTTCATGTCCTTGATCCGCTCGTGCACGTCATAACACCCCGGGCGGATCTCATCCAGCCCCTGCGGCTCCAGCCCGTACTCCTCCTTCGGCCGCCCCGCCACCGCGTTCAGCGCCGCATTCGGAATCACCGTCTCCCGGAACTGCCACACATCAGTGCCATCATCCCGGTGCACCAGCCGCGGCGCGTCGTCGGCGTACTGGGCCGGCAGATGATTCAGGAACATGTCCGGCGGCTCGATGATGTGATCATCGACGCTGATCAGGATCAGGTCGTCGCGTTCCATGGCAGCCCTTTCAGTCGGAGGCGGGCAGCGGCTTGGCCGCTTTGACGGTCATCGGGGTGCCGTCGCAGCTCAGCACGCCCGCCCCGGACGAGGTGCAGAGCAGTTCAACCGTCTCTGTGGCGTCCACGTAGCGCTTGCCGATGAGCGTGGCCGCGTCGGCATCCGCCGCTGCCGCCTGCGGCGCGACGGGTCCGGGGACCATTGGACTTTCATCGCAGGCGATCGCCGGCCGCCGCTCCCGGGGGGCACGGATGACGACCACCCTCGTGGTGCAGACGGTGCTGGCGAGTTGGTCACCGGGCCGCAGGGCCGATGCGGGCGAGGTCATGACGGCGAGTGCCCTCCTCTCAATATGAGAAAGCTATCTTCTCCGTGACGGAGAATCAACTATGTTTCACGAGGAGGGATGATGACGGGACAGCGCAGGGGCGCGGCGATCGCCATGACCGACGGGGAGCGGGACGCTTTCCTTCGAACCCAGCCGGTCTGCCGGGTCGCGACCCTGGGTCCGGGCGGCCAACCGCACGTCAGCGCCCTGTGGTTCGTATGGGATGGAACCACGTTGTGGCTCAACTCGCTGACCCGCAGCCAGCGCTGGGCCGACATAGGCCGTGACCCGCGGCTCAGCGTGATCGTCGACGAGGGCGGCGCGGACTTCCTCCGCCTTCGCGGCGTCGAGATGCGGGGCAGCGCCCAGATCGTGGGTGAGGTGCCCCGGACAGGCGAGCCCGCCGACACGCTCACCGGCCCGGAACAGCTCTTCGCCGACAAATACATGGGCGGTGGTCGGTTCCGGTACGACGGCCGGCACGGCTGGCTCCGGGTCACCCCGGCGAAGATCGTGAGCTGGGACTTCGCCAAGCTCGACCGCTGAGGCGTTGACGCCGCAGCCTATGTGTGAAAATCTGCTACTCAATATTCGAGAATATCATTCTCGTCGAATGCAGGCGGGAGACCGCCTGATGCGGGCGGGAGACCGCCTGATGCGGGCGGGAGACCGCCTGATGCGGGCGGGAGACCGCCTGATGCGGGCGGGAGACCGCCTGGATGCGGGAGGGAGACCGCCTGACTGTGCTCACGCTCAAGGCCGCCGGGCTGCTCGACATCGATACCGGGGAGATCGTCCGCCCGGGGATCTTGCGGATCGAGGGAGACCTGATTTCCGGGGTCGGCGGCCCGCCGCAGGGCGAGATCATCGATCTCGGCGAGCTGATCCTCCTGCCCGGCCTGATGGACATGGAGGTCAACCTGCTGATGGGCGGACGCGGCGAGACCGCTGCGTACTCCCCCGTCCAGGACGACCCGCCGCTGCGGATGCTGCGCGCGGTCGGCAACGCCCGCCGCACGCTGCGAGCCGGCTTCACGACCGTCCGGAACCTGGGACTGTTCGTGAAGACGGGAGGCTACCTGCTGGACGTCGCGCTGGCCAAGGCGATCGACGCGGGCTGGATCGACGGTCCCCGGGTCGTGCCGGCCGGGCACGCCATCACCCCGACCGGCGGGCATCTCGACCCGACGATGTTCGGGGCGTTCGCGCCCGGCGTGCTGCCGATGACGGTGGAAGAGGGCATCGCCGACGGCATCGACCAAGTGCGCCATGCCGTCCGGTACCAGATCAAGCACGGCGCGAAGCTGATCAAGGTGTGCGCCTCGGGCGGGGTCATGTCGCACACCGGGGCACCCGGCGCGCAGCACTACTCCGACGAGGAGTTGCGCGCCATCGTGGACGAGGCGCACCGGCGCGGCCTGCGGGTCGCGGCGCACACGCACGGCGCGGACGCGGTGCGGGCGGCCGTCGAGGCGGGCATCGACTGCATCGAGCACGGCTTCCTCATCGACAAGGCGGCGATCGACCTGATGGTCGAGCGCGGCACCTTTCTCGTGCCGACGACGTTCCTTGCTGACGGCATGGATGTGTCCAAGGCCGCGCCGGAGCTCCAGGCCAAGGCGGCCGAGATGTTCCCGCGCGCCCGCACGTCGGTGCGCGCCGCTTACGAGGCCGGGGTCCGGATCGCGGTCGGCACCGACGCTCCGGCGATCCCGCACGGCCGGAACGCGAGCGAGCTGGTCGCGCTGGTCAGCCGCGGGATGGCCCCGCTGGCGGTGCTGCGGGCGGCGACCGTCACGGCCGCCGAACTCATCGACGTCACCGACCGGGGGCGGCTCGCCGAGGGGCTGCTCGCCGACATCGTCGGCGTGCCCGGCGACCCGTTGCAGGACATCACCGTCACGCAGGACGTGCGGTTCGTGATGAAAGGCGGGAACGTCTTTGTCCACTGACGATTCCACTGGCAAGTCCACGGGCGACCTCATGGAAATCCAGCAGCTGCTCGCCCGTTACGCGGTGACCATCACCCAGGGCGACATCGACGGGCTGCTGGCCGGCGACAGGGCCAGCGGCACTCAGCCGCTCTGCTTCGTCGACCATGCCACCCACGACATGCGGATCGGCTACTACAACGACACATATGTGCGGACCACCGGCGGCTGGCGGCTGCAGACCCGGGCCATGACGTTCATCCGTCGTAACGGAGCGCACGATTCCGGGCGCCCGCACGCCTACAAACGTGCCGGCACATGAACGTCGCGGAGTTCCGGGCGGGCCTGCGAGCCTGGCTCGCCGACCACGATCTGTCCCCCGGGCCCGACCACTCACTCGACGGGCAGGTCGCCCAGCTGGCCCGCGTCCGCCGCGCCCTGTTCGACGCGGGCTGGATACGTTACGGCTGGCCCGCCGAGGTCGGCGGGCTGGGCGGCCCCGCCGTGCTCCGCGCGGTGCTCGGGGAGGAGGTCGCCACGCGCGACCTGGCCGAGCCCGGGATCTATTCGATGATCGAGGTCCTCGCCCCCGCGATGATCTCCTACGCCCGGCCGCCGCTGGCCGCGGAGATGGTCCCGCTCCTGCTCAGCGGGCGCGAGCAGTGGTGCCAGGGATTCTCAGAACCCGGGTCCGGCAGTGACCTCGCGTCCCTCACCACCCGGGCGGTCCCCGTGAAGGGGGCCGGAAATGGGCATAGTGGAAGGGGACCGGGGCGGCGGGCGGGGGGCGGGGACTGGGTGGTCACCGGCCAGAAGGTCTGGACGAGCCTCGCGCAGTACTCGGCCCGCTGCGTGCTGCTCACCCGCACCGCACCGGGCCACGGCGGCATCACCGCCTTCTTCGTCGACATGGACAGCCCGGGCATCACCGTCCGGCCGCTGCGCACGATGCACGGCGTCGACGAGTTCGCCGAGGTGTTCTTCGATGATGTGGTCGTCCCCGGTGACCGCATGCTCGGGCGTCCCGGCGACGGCTGGCGGCTGGCGACGGACCTGCTCCCCTATGAGCGCTCCACCTGCTTCTGGCACCGCGTCGCCTACCTGTACACACGGCTGGACCGGCTGCTGGCCGAAACGGCCATCCCGGACGAGGCCGCACTGGGCTCCGCCTACCTGGCGCTGCACACCGTCCGCTGCCGCTCGCATGCGACCCAGCGGCGGCTGGCCGCGGGCGAGCGGCTCGGTCCGGAGACGTCGGTCGACAAGGTGCTGCTGGCCACCGCCGAACAGCAGCTGTACGACACCGCCCGGGACCTGCTGCCCGGGACGGTGGAGCTCACCGGGTCGCCGTGGCGATCGGAGTACCTGTACTCGCGGGCGGCGACCATCTACGGCGGCACCGCCGAGATCCAGCGCAACATCATCGCCCGCCGGCTCCTCAGCCTGGGGAAAGACTGACCATGGACCCCGTCGACCAGGACCTGCTCGCCGAGACGCTGCGCAAGACGATGACGGCGGCGTCCGGCCGCGTCCTCGACATAGCCCTGGTCGAGCTCGGCTGGCCCGACCTGCTCACCGAATTCCCGGATGTCGCGGTCCCGATGGCCTTCCGGCTGCTCGGCGAGACCGGAGCGCACGCACCGCTGCTCAACGACGTGCTGCTCAGCGCGGCGGGACGCCGCCTCGGCGGGACCCTCCCGCTGCCCTATGCGGGCGGTTCATGGGTTGTGTGGGACCGCTGCGACCTGCCCGGCACGACACTTGACGTCGACCTGCCGCTGCGCCCCGCCCCCGGACTGGCGGGCGGAGACCCGGTACCGCTCGCCGCTGGCCGCCGGGCCCTCGGCTGGTGGCTGACCGGCACCGGCCGGGCCATGCTCTCCCTGGCCCGGTCGCACGCCCTGGACCGCATCCAGTTCGGCCGCCCGCTGGCCTCGTTCCAGGCCGTCAGGCACCGGCTTGCCGAGACCCTCGTCGCCCTCGACGGCGCCGAAGCGACCCTGCTGGCCGCCCGCGCCAGCGAGAGCGATAAGGGTCTCAGCTGTCTGCTGGCCAAGGCAGCGGCGGGACAAGCGGCGCTGAAGGCGGCCCGCCACTGCCAGCAGGTCCTGGGCGGGATCGGATTCACGGCCGAACACGGCCTGCACCGCCACGTCCGGCGCGCCCTCGTCCTGGATGGCTTGCTCGGCAGCGCGGGAGAACTGACCCGCGAGGCGGGGGTACTCCTGCGGAAAGAACGCTCCGCCCCGCGACTCGTTCATCTTTGAGGTGATGCCACCGGTATACCGGAGAAACCCAAGGCTGGAATAACATGCTTGAGAATGAAAATGCTGATCCCGGGGTGCCAGGGAATGGCATGACCGGAGCGATAGGTAGCCTACCGGAACCGTACAGTAAGGTTCTACACATGATGCAACAGATGGATCCGCTCATGAGCACTCCGAGTGAAGAGCCGGCCTGGAAGCAGCGTGCGGTCGAGCGCTCGACCAGAGCCGCCAAGCTCCGGGCCGAGCAGAGGGTGCAGCGGTTCCTCGACGCGGCCCAGAGCATCATCACGGAGAAGGGCAGCACCGACTTCACCGTCCAGGAGGTGGTCGACCGGTCCCGCCAGTCGCTGCGCAGCTTCTACCAGCATTTCGACGGCAAGCATGAGCTGCTGCTCGCCTTGTTCGAAGACGCCCTGCGCCGGGCCACCGATCAGATCCGCGCCGCCGCGTCCGGGCAGTCAGATCCGCTGGACCGGCTCAAGGTCGCGGTCCAGTTGCTGTTCGAGCTTTCCCGTCCCGACCCCACGGCGCGCCGCCCGCTATTCACCGACTTCGCCCCGCAGTTGCTGCTCTCCCATCCCGCCGAGGTGAAGGTCGCCCACGCGCCGCTGCTCGCGCTTCTGGCCGAGCTGATGGAGCAGGCCGGGGCCGCGGGCGAACTGCGTCCGGCCATCAAGCCCCGCCGCGCGGCCGCCCTGACCATGCAGACCATCATGTTCATCGCGCAGTCCAGCGAGGCTCCCGACGACGAGGGCGGTCATCCCCTCAGCGCCGAGGAGGTCTGGGACTTCTGCGCCCGGGGATTCGCCCGAGCCTGATCGAGAATCACATTCTCGAAACGAGAGAGCCTGCATTACACTCGGCATTAGACTTGGGGCGTGGCTGATCTTTGGAATGACCTTCTTGCCTGCCTCGACCTGCTCGAGCTGCCGTCGGCGGGAGAGCCCGCGGGTTTCGAGGGGCGTAACCAGCAGCTGAGCTACCATCGCTTGTTCGGCGGGCAACTGCTGGCCCAGTTCGTCCGCGTGGCCTCGCTGACCTGCCCGGGCAAGACGGTCAAGTCCCTGCATGTCCTGTTCCCCCGGGAGGGACGGTCGCAGGAGCCCGTCCGCTACGAGGTGGAGCGTCATCATGAGGGCAGCACCTTCGCGGCCCTGACCATCCACGCCCGGCAAGCGCCGGGCGCCATCGCCACCGCCTCGGTGTCCCTCCATGCCGCCGAGGACGGGCCCAGCCAGCAGGTCCTGCCCGGGCTGCCCGCGATCCCCGGGATGGAGCACCGGGTGGAGCTGGGCCTGCTCCCCTGGGAAACCCGGTCGACCACCGACCTCGAATCTCCGGGTTCTGGACCGCCCGTGCTCGAACTCTGGATGCGAATTCCGCCGGTCAGCCCGGCCCTAGCCCCCGCCGTGACCGCGTACGCGACCGACCAGTTACCGTGGCAGTTTGGGTTGCTGTCACCCCTCGCAATAGGACGGGCTTAAGCGGTTTGCTGTCCTGGCTGGTTGCGGAGCCTGCCGAGCGTTGTTGGCTCATCAGTGATTTCCTCCGCGCAATCAGCGCCCCTGCGGGCAGATCCCGCAGGGCCCGGTACCGGGCTATCCCAGTATCAGCCGTCCGCCAGCGACTCCGCATCGCCCGCAATGCTGACTTGCCTGCGACCAGCGGCGGATCTCAGAGCCGGGGCGGGTGTGCGCTCAGGCCGGCGAGCACGAACGTGCGCAAGGCCGTGGCGGCGCGGCGGTTGCCGTCGAGTTGCGCGCGGACGCCGAAGACAAGTGTGACGACGAACCCTGCTGCCATGGCGGGGTCGGTGGTGCCGGGCAGGGCGCCGGCGTCGCGTGCGGCGGTGATGACTGCCGCGATACGGAGCTGGAGGGTCGCCAGCGGCCGGTGGATGGCCTGGATGTCGGGGGAGCGCGGCGTGTGCCCTCTGGCGCGGGTTGCCGGGCGGCGGGCGGCCTGGCCGGCGGCCCAGCCGATCAGCGCGGTGATCGTTTCGCGGAGCTGCTCCGCGGGGTCGGGGACGGTGGCAAGGCGCTGGTCCAGGGCGTGCAGGAAGGCGGCCACCTCCGCCTCCACCAGGGCCTCCAGGACGTGCTCGGCGCTGGGGAAGTAGTTATATAGCGTGGCCCGCGCGACGCGGGCCCGGCGGGCCAGGGCGGTCATGGCCAGCTCGGACGCTCCGCGGGCGGTGAGCAGTTCTGCGGCGGCAGCCAGGATCTGCGCCCGGGTACGCTCCTTGTGCTCGGCGACCGCGGTCGCCCATCCGCCGTGGCCGGAATCGTCTGGTTGCGGCGCGGCCGAAGGTGGCGGGTTCACGGGGCGCATTTGCAGACATTGGCGTGCTGCGCCCACGGGTGGCGGGTGAGTTCCCGGGCGTGCGGCGGCTGCGGCGCGGCCGGGGCGTGCCCGGCCCTTGCGTTTGGACACCTGTCCGGAGTGTGTCCAATATGTCTTGGCACATGGTGAGTCTAGCTGCACGCTGCTGCCATGAGCCTTTCAGTCATCCAGTTGCGCCGGGCACCGGTGCGCACGGCGTTGCTCGTGGTCGTGGTCGCGGCCCTGGTCTTCCTGGTTGAGTACCTGGCGACGCTGTCGGCCACCTTGCAGGCATTCAGCACCGGTGCGCTGGCACACCTGCCCGCAGACCTGATCGTCTACAGCCGCGCCGCGGAGGGCAGCCTGGATGTGAGCCGGCTGCCCCCTCGGAGCGCGTTGCGGGCGGCCCGGGTGCGTGGCGTCGCCTCGGCCGCCGAGCTGGGGGTGGCGGACTTCACGGTCGCCGGCCCGGGTGGTCGCTACGAGCTGGGGCTGGTCGGCCTGGGCTCCGGTGGGCCAGGCTGGCCGCCGCTGGTGTCTGGCCGCCTGCCCGGGCCCGGCGATGTCGTGGCTGATGCGACTGAGGGCGCGGCCGGGCTCGGGCCGGGTCGCCGGGTGGCGCTCCAGCCTGGCGGCATCGCGCTGCGGGTCACCGGCGTCGTCAGCGGGGTCCGCTATGACGGCCTGGTCACCGCGTGGACGACGTTCGGGACATGGGCCCAGGCGGTGCGGGCGGCCAACCCCGGCGGGGCCGCCGTGCCGAACGCCCTGGCGGTGCGGGCGCGGCCGGGAGTCCCGCTCGCGGTGCTGTCCCGCAGGCTGGCTGCGGCCCTGCCGGGTACCAGGGTGCTGACCCGTGCCGTAGCGGTGGCTGACGTGCCTGGTGCCAGCGTCATCGCCGTGACGTTTGACCTGTTGATCACGGTCGCGTTCATCGCTGCGGTGCTGGTCGTGAGCTCGGTGTTCTTGCTGCTCACCGTGCAGCGGCTGCGGGTATGGGTGCTGCTGCGCGCGCTTGGCGCTTCGGCTGGGCGGCTGGGCCTGGCCGTCCTGGCCCAGGCGGCCATGGTCGTGGTCGCCGGGTCTGCCGTGGCCTCCGCCGCGCTGGTGCTGGCCGCCGCCGCCTCGGGCGCCACGTTCCCGCTGCGCGCCGCGCCGGGCCTGGTTGCCACGACAGTCGTCTCTGTGCTGATCGGCGCGTGCGTGAGCTGCCTGCTGCCGGTGCGCCGGATCGGGCGGATTGACCCGGCCGGCGCGGTGGTGCGGCCGTGAAGGGGGCTGGGTTCGCGGCGTCGTGGCCCGTGCGTGAACTGTGGCGGCGCCGGGGGCGTTTCGCCGGGGTGACCGTGACCCTGACCGTGTTGTGCACGCTGGCGGTCATCTTGGTGTCCCTGGGTTCTGGCCTGTGGGCCGGGGCGACCGGCGCACTGGCCAATTCCCCGGCTGACCTGGTCGTGTTCTCCCGCGACAGCCTCAGCCTGTTCCCGCGCAGCAGGATCGCCCTGGCCGCCATCCCGCAGATCGGGCGGGTCCGCGGCGTCGCCGCCGTGGGTGCCCTGGGCACACTGACTACCACAGTGGCCCTGCGCGGGGGCACCGCCAGCGTCGGGGTCATCGGCGCCGTCCCGGACCGGCCGGGGGCACCGGCCGCGGTCGTGTCCGGCCGGCTGCCCCGCCGCGGCGAGGACAGCGCCGCCGTGGACGTGGCGCTGCGAGCCGAGGGGGTGCGGCTTGGCAGCCAACTCCGCCCGGCCGCGGGCGGCCCGCCGCTGCGCGTGGTCGGATTCGTCGCCGACCAGCGGTTCGAACTGCTGCCCACCGTCTGGACCACGCTCACCACCTGGCAGGCGCTAACCGCGGCGGCCCAGCCCGAGACCCGCACCGCAGTACCGGCGGCCCAGGTCCTCACCATCCGGCTCGCCCCCGGCGCCGACGCCGCGACGGTCGCGCGGGCGGTCGACGCGCGGCTGGCCACCACCACCCTCACCCGCAGCCAGGCCATCCTGGCGATCTCCGGAGCCGCAGCGATGCGCGCCACGATCAACGAGCTCATCGCCGCCGTCCTCCTGGTCGCCACCGGTGTCACCGCCCTGTTCGCGGCGCTCTACACCGCTGAACGGCGCAGCGAGCTTGTCCGGCTCCGCGCCCTCGGCGCCTCGGCGGCCCGGCTGGCCGCCGGGTTGCTCGCCCAGGCCGAGGCGCCGGTCATCATCGGGACCGCAGCCGCCTACGGGATCACCGTCGCGCTGATCGCCACCGCGCCGCCGCAGTTCCCGGTCTCGCTGCCGCTCACGCGGGCGCTTGGCCTGGCCGGGCTCATCGTGGCGGCCGGCGCGGCCGGGACCGCCCTGTCCATTCTCCGTGTCCTGCGGATCGACCCGTCCATCACCGTGGAGGATCTGTGACCAGTGAACAGCCTGCGCCAGCGGTCCGGCTGCTGGGCGTGAGCAAGACTTACGGCCGCGGCCGCACCGCAGTAGCCGCGCTGCGCGGCGTCAGCCTGGAGATCCGGCCCGGGGAACTGATCGCCGTCGCCGGGCCGTCCGGGTCGGGCAAGTCCACCCTGCTAGCGATCATGGGTGGCCTGCTCACCCCGGACCAGGGCACGGTCGAGGTCGGCGGCACCGACGTGACCGCACTGCCACGCGGCGCGCGCGCCAGGTACCGGGCCACCAAGGTCGGGTTCGTGTTCCAGTCGCTCAATCTGGTGCCGTTCCTCACCGCCCGGGAGAACCTGCTGCTGATGGCCTCACTCGCGGGCATCCCCCGGTCCCAGGCGCGGCAGCGCGCCGGTGCCCTGCTCACGGGGCTGGGCCTGGCCGGCCGGGAACGCGACCTGCCCGGGAAACTGTCCGGCGGCGAGCAGCAGCGGGTGGCCATTGCCCGCGCGCTGATCCATCAGCCCGCGCTGCTGCTCGCTGACGAGCCCACCGCCAGCCTCGACACCGAACGCGGCCTGGCCGTCGCCGGGCTGCTCGCCCGCCAGGTGCATGAGCGCAACATCGCCGGGGTGCTGGTGACCCACGACCTGCGGATGGCCGCCACCGCGGACCGGATCGTGCGCGTCGCGGACGGCCTGCTGACCGAAAACCAGACAGTGAACGCGGAGGTGCGTTAACCATGATGGGCGGAAGTGGCAGCATGACCTTTGGCGACATCGCCCCCTATGTCATCGGCGCCGCCGTGATCGTGGTGGCCGTCGCTACGTTCTTCCTGGTGCGGATGCTCCGGCGCAGCTCATCGTGAAAGCCAAGATCGCTGAGGATGTGCCGCCGCAGGCGGCCGGTCAGGGGGCCGGGACCTCGATGACCGTGGCCGATCCCATGCCGCCGCCGGCGCACATCGCGGCGACGCCGATGCCGCCGCCGCGGCGGCGCAGTTCGTGCACCAGCGTGACCAGCATCCGCGCCCCGGTGGCGGCGACCGGGTGACCGAGCGAGCAGCCGCTCCCATTCACGTTCACCCGGTCCGGGTCGAGGCCGAGCAGCCTGATGGTGGCGACGCACATCGCGGCGAACGCCTCGTTGATCTCGAACAGGTCGACCTCACGGGCCGACAGCCCGGCGCGGGCCAGGGCCTTGGGGATGGCCCGTACCGGGGCCAGCCCGGTCTCGGCGGGATCGACCCCGACAGACGCCCAGGACAGCACGGTGGCCAGGGCAGGCAGCCCCAGCCGGTCGCTCAGCCGGTCACTGGCGACGACCAGGGCGGCCGCGCCGTCGTTGGCGCCGCAGGCGTTGCCCGCGGTGATGCTGAACCCCTCGATCTCCGGGTGAAGCGGCTTCAGCGAGGCCAGCTTCTCCAGGCTGGTGTCGCGGCGCGGATGCTCGTCGACGCAGAACAGCCCGTGGGGGGTCTGGATCGGGACGACCTCGGCGCCGAAACGGCCCTCGTCGATGGCACTTACCGCGTTGCGGTGCGAGCGCAGCGCCCACGCGTCCATCTCTTCGCGGCTCACCCCCGCCTTGACGGCCGCGTTCCAGCCCACGGTGATCGACATGTCCATGTTGGGGGCGTCCGGCCGGTCGGGGTGGGTCGGCGGGAACCAGTCGACCCACTCCCCGTCGACCCGCAGCCGGGATCTCGGCGCGGTGGAAGCCGAGTTCACCCCGCCCGCGATGATCAGCTCGTCCATGCCCGCACGCACGCTCGCGGCCGCGCCCTGGACCGCGGCCAGGCCAGCGGCGCAGTGCCGGTTATGGGCCAGCCCGGCGACCGAGGTGAGCCCGGCCGTGACCGCGGCGTGCCGGGCCACCACGCCGCCGCCGTACAGGCCCTCGCCGAGGATCACGTCGTCGATCAGGTCCGCGGCGAGCCCGTCCGCCGCGGCGGTGACCACGTGGCGGGCCAGGTCGAAGGCGGTGGTGTCGCGGAGCGTCCCCTTGAACGCGGTGCCGATGGGGGTACGCAGGGCAGACACGAGGACGGCTTCAGGCATGGGTGGTCTCCAACTCGGCCAGCAGAGTGCGGCGCAGCAGTTTTCCGGTGTCGGTCTTGGGCAGTTCGGCGCGGAACACGATCGTGTCGGGCGTCTTGGCGGAGCGGAGCCGGTCTTTGACCCACTGCCGGATCTCGGCCGGATCCCCGTCGCCGACGACGACGGCGACCAGCCGCTGCCCCCACTCCGGATCGGGCACGCCGATCACCGCCGCTTCGGCGATCCCGGGGTAGGTGAGGAGGACGTCCTCGATCTCGGCGGGGGCGATGTTCTCGCCGCCCCGGATGATGGTGTCGTCGGCGCGTCCCTCGATGAACAGGTACCCCTCGGCATCGAGCCGTCCCCGGTCCCGGGTGGCGAACCAGCCGTCCGTGTCCAGGGCGCTGCTCCCGCGGTACTCGCCGGAGATCTGCTCTCCGCGCACGAAGACGAACCCGCCCTGCCCTACGGGGGCCGACGCGCCGTCGTCCGTTCGGATCTGGATCTCGACTCCCGGCAGCACCCGGCCGACCGACCCGAGCCGGTCCCGCACCGCCGGATCGCCCGACGTCAGCGCCGCGCGGTGGTCCTCAGGCGACAGGACCGCGACCGAGGAAGCCGTCTCCGTCAGCCCGTAGGCGTTGACGAACCCCGTCTGCGGGAAGACCCGCAGCGCCCGCTCAAGCACGGGCCGCGGCATCCGGGCGCCGCCGTAGGCGAGACTGCGCAGCGTCGGCGTCCCGGCCTCGTCGCCGTGCACCTCGGCGACGATCCGCGCCAGCATCGTCGGCACCAGCATCGCGTGCGTGATCCGCTCCCGCCGGACGGTCTCCAGCCACTCCGCCGCGCCGAACGCCCCCATGTACACCACCCGGCGGCCCGCGTAGAGGTTCGTCAGCAGGTTCGCCAGCCCGGCGACGTGATACGGCGGAACCGACACCAGCGCCGCGTCCTCGTCGGCGGCCGAGCCGAACTCCACCGTGTTCAGCACGTACGCGGTCAGATGCCGGTGCCGCAGGACCGCCGCCTTGGGCTCGGCGGTCGTGCCGCTCGTATACAGCAGCACCGCGACGCCGTCCGCGTCCGCCGGGCCAGGCGGGACGGATGTGGAGGCGGGTTCGAGGAGGGCGTCGAGGCCGGCGGGGTCGAGGACCAGGGCGCCGGGGTGGCGGGCCATGAGCCCGGCGAGCTGCTGATCGCCCAGCCGGTAGTTCAGGGGGACGAAGGGGACGCCCGCCTGCGCCGCGCCGAACAGGGCGACGGGGTAGCCGAGATGGTTGGCACCCAGGTGCAGGACGGCCGGGTAGCGCTGGAACCGGTCGGCGGCGGCCTGGGCCAGGCGCAGCAGCGCGGGGGCGGTCAGCGATCGGCCGCCCGCCGTCACCGCCGGCCGATCGCCAGCCGAGGCCGCCATCTCGAGGATCATGCCGATATTCATGAGAATGCTATTCTCTATTGAAAGAAGCCTCGCTCGCAAGAGAGGGAAACATCGATGCAAATCAGTGGGAGCTCCGCGATCGTCGTCGGCGGGGCGGGCGGCCTGGGGGAGGCTACCGTCCGCCGCCTGGTCGCGGCGGGGGCGAAGGTGGTCGTCGCCGACGTTGCCGACGAGAAGGGCAAGGCACTGGAGCAGGAGCTCGATGTCCGCTATGTGCGGACCGACGCCACGGACGAGGCTGACGTCCGGACCGCGATGGCCGAGGCGCAGGCGCTGGGGCCGCTGCGGATCTCGGTGGACGCCCACGGCGGCCCGGCCATCGGGGGACGGCTCCTCGGCAAGGACGGCGAACCCCTGGACCTGGACGGCTTCCGGAAGACGATCGAGTTCTACCTGACCGGCGTCTTCAACGTGATGCGGCTGGCCGCCGCCGCCATCGCCCGGCAGGAACCGGTCGACGGCGGCCGGGGCGTCATCGTCAGCACCGCGTCGATCGCGGCCTACGAGGGCCAGATCGGCCAGCTCCCCTACGCCGCCGCCAAGGGCGGCGTGGTGAGCATGACCCTGGTCGCGGCCCGCGACCTGTCCCCCGTCGGCATCCGCGTCGTCACGATCGCCCCGGGCACGTTCCTGACCCCGGCCTACGGCAAGGCAGGCGACCAGCTGGAGGCCTACTGGGGCCCCCAGATCCCGTACCCCAAGCGGATGGGCCGGCCCGCCGAGTACGCCGCCATGGTCCAGAGCATCTGCGAGAACGACTACCTCAACGGCGAGGTCATCCGCCTGGACGGCGCCCTGCGGTTCCCGCCGAAGTAACCCGAACGTGATGGGCGACGGCACACGGAGGTGGGCTGATGCCTGAGCAGCAAGTCAGGACCGCGCGAAGTTTCTGCCGCATCTGCACATCTTTGTGCGGAATCCTCGTCGACACCGTCGATGAGCAGGTGGTCCGCGTGCGCGGCGACCGAGATCACCCGATGTCGCAGGGCTACACGTGCGTCAAGGGACGCGCGCTGCCGGCCATGCACCACCATCCGCAGCGCATCGAGCGTCCGCTCATGCGAGCCGGCGGGTCACTGCAGCCCGCCGCACCTTCGCCGACCTCGCCGACAGCCGTTATGTTGAGACCGGATACGAGCTGCCCGCGCAGTGGGTCGAGGATCACCTTCAAAAGATCGGCGGCTGGCGGCTTGCTCCGCCGCAGCTCGTGGCCCAGCTGGCGGCGCTCCGAAACCCGGCGCCGCTGTGCCTCGTGCCGCGGCGGCAGAAGCGGCACCTCACGGCCACGAACACGCCAACGTCAACGTGCTCACGAGCCACCAGCAGGCCGACCCGCTGACGGGGATGGCACGCTACTCGGGAGTGCCGGTGAGCGTGCACCCGGCGGTCGCGACGTGAGCGGCTCGGAGGCCGCGGTCGACATGCGCTACGGCGTCTGCGTGCCCAATCTCGGCGAGTTCGCCGATCCGCGCCCCATACCGGCGGCCCGGGCCGCCGCGCTGAGTGCGCTTATCCAAGCCTGGCCACGATCTGGGGAAGGTCGACCGTCGAACGGATTCCCGGGGCGGCCGAGCAGACGAACGGCACGGCGTTGACCGCGCGGTTGGCCGTGTAGGCGGGGAAGACGGCTCCCATCCGGTCGAGCGGCACCGGAAAGCGGATGTCGATGTCGAGCGGCGCGTCGCCCTCGACCAGGACGTGCCAGCCGGTGGCGCGGACATCCCAGGACAGGTCCAGGTCGGCGGTGCAGTACCAGGTCGCGCAGAAGCGCAGCACCGGCCGGCCCTCCCGGATGCCCGACACCATCATCCGCTGCGCGGCCACGGTACCGGCCTCCAGGGTGCCGGCCGCGATGCGAACCTGGTGCCGCGCGGTGGCGACGTCCCCGCTCGCCTCGACCGAGTCCAGCGGCATCCCCAGCGCATCGGCCAGAAGCTGGAGCGACGGCCCGAAGCTGATCCGCCCGTAGGAGAACCGGCGCGTGTCGAACTCCGCGACAGGCTTCCCGAAGCCCATCACGTTGAACAGCAAGTCCGGCGAGTTGCGCTGCGAGAGATCGGCGTACTCGCTGATCGCCAGGCCGTCGAAGCGCCGCTGGATCGACGTCAGCACCAGCGGGATCGCCTCGGTGATGAACCCCGGACTGCTCCCGGTGCTGTGGATGGAGGTGCCGCCGCCGTCGCAGGCGGCTTCGACGAGTTTCCGAACGACCGGGTCGATGCTGTCGCCGCGATGGAACTCGCCCCGGGTGGTGACGACGTTCGCGCCGGAGGCCAGCAGCCGGCATACCTTGTCGATGTCGCAGGCGGCCGGCATGTACAGCACGCAGTCGGCGCCGAGCGCCAGGATCTCGTCGATGTCATGGGTCGCGACGACACCGGTCGGGGGGAGCCCGCACAGTTCGCCGGCGTCCTTTCCGGCCTTGGCTGACGTATGAACGTACACTCCGGCCAAGGTCATGTCCGGGTGCTCGATGACGGATCGCAGCGCGTAGGTCCCGATGTTCCCGGTGGCCCACTGGACAACCCGGTAAGGGCTCACGGCGACCTTCCTTTCAGGCTTTTCCTGCTCAGGTTTTTGGTGTATTGAGTTTCGCGATGGTGGTGCGGAAGTCGTCGGTCTGGAACGACTGGTCTTCCGCGGTCGTGGCGAAATCAAGCGTGGCCAGCACGGCGCGCTCGAGGTGCACGTTGAGCAGCCGTTTGGTGCTCTCGACCGCCTGCCGGGGCAGGCCGGCTATCCGTTCGGCACATTGCCTGGCCTCGGCCAGCGGATCGGCGGCGAGATGATTGGCCAGCCCGAACTGGACGGCGCGGGCCGCCGGGATGCGGGCCCCGGTGAGGGCGTACTCCTTGGCCAGGTGCAAGCTGGTGTGCAGGGGCCAGGTGAGCGGGCCGCCATCGGCGGCGACCAGGCCGACCTGCACGTGCGGATCGGCGAGGTAGGCGGTCTCGGCGATGTAGACGATGTCGCTCAGCGCGACCAGGCTGCAGCCCAGCCCGACGGCCGGGCCGTTGACGGCGGCCACCACGGGAACGCGGCAGCGGGCCATGCCGAGGACCAGGTCCCGGCCGTGCGCGATGGTCCGGGCGCGCAGCTCCGGATCGCGTCCCAGCTCCTCCAGGTAGGCGAAGTCACCGCCCGCCGAGAACGCCGTGCCGCTTCCGGTCAGCACGGCGGCGCGGGCCGCCCGGTCCTCGCTCAGCCGCGGCCACAGCCGGGCCAGCCCGGTGTGCAGGGCGTCGTTAACGGCGTTGAGTGCCTCGGGCCGGTTCAGCGTGATGATCCGCAGCGGGCCGTCCGCGCAGACGTCGATCTCCTCCGGCAGGTCGTACATCTACAGCTCCAGGATCCGCGAGGCGATGATGTTCTTCTGGATCTGCGAGGTCCCGCCCATGACGCTCTGCGCGCGGCTGTAGAGGTAGGAGCTCAGCAGCCCGGGGTCGCGGGTTCCGCCCACGGCCAGCGCCGCATGCCCGGCGGATTGCTCGACCCAGGTCATGAGCAGCTTGTCGAGGGACCCCTGAGGGCCGTGCGCGACTCCGTCCAGCCGTTCGGACAGCCGCCGCCGCACGTGCAGGCGGAGCATCTCGGTCTGCACCACCGCCCAGGCAAGCTCGGGGGGCGCGGACCCTTTTGCCCGGGCGGCCAGGTCGCGGACCAGCTTGCCGTACCGGGCCGAGTAGCCCAGCTCAGCGGGTTCCCGCTCATGACCGACGACCGTCATCGCCAGCGCCCAGCCCTCTCCCGGCGCGCCGACCATCTGATCCGCGGGCACCCTGGCCCCATCGAAGAGAACCTGGCCGAACTCGGTGCTCACTCCGTTCATCATCCGGAGCGGGCGCTGCTCGATTCCCGGCTGCCGCATCGACACCACGAACGCTGACAGGCCCCGGTGGCGGGGCCCGTCCGGGTCGGTACGGGCCAGCAGCAGGCACCAGTCGGCGACATCGGAATAGCTCGTCCAGATCTTGCGGCCGTCAATGACGTAGCTGTCCCCGTCACGTGTCGCGGTGGTCGTCAGGGAGGCGAGATCCGATCCGGCGCCTGGTTCGCTGAACCCCTGGCACCAGCGCTCGGTCCCGTCGATCATCCCGGGCAGGAACCGCCGCCGCAGTTCCTCGCGGCCGTGCCGGCCGAGCCCTTGCACCAGGTAGCCGAGGCTGGGCCGGGGCGGCGCGCCCGCGCGGGCCAGCTCCTCGTCCAGGATGACGTCGTAGACGGGCGGCAGTTCCTGCCCGCCGTACTCCCGGGGCCACGACAAGCCGAAGAACCCGGCAGCATACAGCGCCCGGTGCCATTCGCCCTGCCGCGCCCAGTACTCATCGCCCGAGGTCGGGAACTCCCCGGCCCGTTCGGCCAGCCAGCGCCGCAGCCGGTCGCGGAAGGCCGCCTCCTCCGGCGAGTCTCGATAATCCACAGTCGATCTCCTCGAGGCTTACTTTGAACAGTTCGGCGGACGCCAGGGCGCGCCGCAAGTACACGTGGACGAGGCACTCCCAGGTGTTGCCGATGCCGCCGTGCACCTGCACGGCGGTCTCGCAGATGTCCCGGGCGGCGCGCGCGCAGTACACCTTGGCGATCTGGGCGGCGCGGATCGCCTCGGCGGGGCGCAGCTCGTCGACGGCCCAGGCCGCGTAGCGCAGCACACTCACCGAGCCCTCGATCAGGGCGAGGCCCTCGGCCAGCGGGTGGGCCACGGCCTGGTAGGACCCGATCGTCTTCCCGTACTGCGTGCGGACCTTGGCGTAGTCGCGGGCGAGCGCGTGCGCGCCGCGAGCCGTCCCCACCAGGTCCGCGCACGTGACGACCAGGGCCAGCGCCAGCCAGCGCCCGGCGTGCGCGCCGGACAGCTCACCGGCCGGCTCAAGCGGGCCGAGCACCTCGGCGCTGTGCCTGGTCAGGTCGGCGCCGGGAAGTTGGGCCCCGACCCGGCCGGCCAGCAGCCGGTGCCCGCTCAGCGTGAGCACCCGCTGAGCTCCGCGGGCGTCCACGGCCTCGCCGTCCGCCGCGATCGTCCAGGACTGCCCGCGGTCGGCGGCGGCGCTCTGCGGCTGGCCAGCGCCGCTTCGGCGCAGGTCGTCGGCGAGTACCGGGCCGAGGAAGGGGACATCGACCAGCCGACGCCCGAATTCCTCGGCGACGAGGGCGACCTCCACTCCGGTGGCCCCGTCGAACCGCAGCGTTCGCCAGCCGACCGCGGCGACCGCCTTCTCCAGCCGCGCGACGCGGTCGGCGTCGTCCAGGTCGTGGACGGAGCCGGGCCCGAGATCACCGGCCAGCCGGGCGGCCGCGTCGCGCAGTTCCCGCTGCTCAGTGGTCAGACGGGCGTCCATACTTTTCCCTGAGGACTCGGCGCAGCACCTTGCCGGACGGCAGGCGGGGGATCTCGTCGATGAGTACCACGCGACTTGGCCGCTTGTAGGAGGCCAGCTTGTCGCCGACCAGGGCGATGAGCTCCGCGGGATCGACCGGGTCCCCTGTTCCGTCCGGCGTGACGGCCGCGATGACCGCCTCCCCGTTGGCCGGGTCGGGGATGCCGAACACCGCGCAGTCGGCGACGGCCGGATGGCCGTGCAGGATGGCCTCCACCTCGGCGGGCGCGACCTGGAACCCGCGCACCTTGATCATTTCCTTGGACCGGTCGGTGAGCCGCAGCCAGCCGTCCGCGTCGATGGTTCCGACGTCCCCGGTCCGGTACCAGCCGTCGCAGAAGGCCGCTGCCGTCGCCTCGGCCGGGAGGTAGCCGGCCATCAGCGAGTCCGACCGCGCCTGGATCTCGCCGGTTTCGCCCGGCCCGGCCGGCGCCCCGGTCTCCAGGGACACCACTCGCAGGCTCACCCCGGGTACGGCCCGTCCGGCGCTGTCGAGCCGCGGCCGGTCGAGCGGGTTACAGGTGATGACGGGCAGCTCGCTGGCGCCGTAGGCGGGCAGCCAGCCGACCCCGGTCCGCCGGGTGACGATCTCGGCGACGCTCGGCGTCACCGGTGTCGCCCCCCACATGATGTAGCGCAGCGAGGACAGGTCGTAGGACTCGAGCTTCGGGTGCGAGGCCAGGGCCAGCGCGATCGGCGCGACCGCCATCTCCACGGTGATCCGGTCGGCCTCGATGTGCTCGAGCATCCGGTCCAGGTCGAACCGGCGGTGCAGCCGCATCCAGGTGCCTGTTTCCAGGGCCGTGACGATGTTGAGCAGGCCGAGAATGTGCGAGGGCGGCGTGGTGACCTGGATCCGGTCTCGGGCGGTCAGTCCCAGCGCGTCCTGCCAGTGCCGGACGGCGGCGCGCAGGGACGCGTGGGTGTGCCGGACCGCCTTGGGCAATCCGGTCGTGCCCGAACTGAACACCAGCACGGCATCCGCGGCCGGATCGGGCTCGTCCCACGGTCCGGACGGGCCTTGGCCGGGCGTGATCGGCTCGTCTAGAGGCAGCATCGGCATCAGCCCGGCCAGCACCGGATGGTCGCCGACCGCGTGGGCCGGTTCGGTGATCGCCAGCGCGTGCTCGGCTTCGGCCTGCTTCCACGCCGGGCTGAACAGCACGACCGCGGCGCCCAGCCGCCAGATGGCCTGCACGGCCACGATCCACTCCGGCCGGTTCGACGCCATCAGCGCGACCCGGTCTCCCGCCCGCACTCCCCGCCGCGCCAGCGTCCCGGCCAGCCCGCCGGCCAGCGCTTCCAGCCGCGCCGCGCTGTACTCCTCCTCCTCGAAGGCGAGCGCGATCCGGTCAGGCGACAGCATGAGAGGCTCCCGTCTTTCATGAGAGAATATGATTCTCTCATTACTAGAGCCTTCATACCAGATAGCGGCCGTCCTTGCCGGGGCCTGTCATGTTCCGGCGCCCGACCGTCACGCGGCTTGTCGGCAGCGGCATACTCTCGGCCGGGATGCGCTCTGTTACCGGGTTGACTGGTTGGGTGTTCTGGGTGACGATGCTTGAGAATGTTTCCTCATCATTCGAGCATGGAGGACTTCTCATGCACGTACGGTTTCTCGGCAAGGACCCCGACTCGCAGGAGGGGCAGTCGCCTACGCTGTTCGCGACCGACCGGACTGACCGCAAGACCTACATCGCCCAAGGGTGGATCGTAACCGATCCCGCAGCGCTGGCGGAGCTTGGCGACATCCCGCCTGGTGAGGCTGTGATCGAGATTCCCGCCGATGTCCTGCGCTTTGCGGAGGAGGTCCGCTGAGCCTGCTCATCGGTGAGGAGTTCTCCCGGCTCCTCCGCACGTTCGAGCACACGGCCTTCCGGCTGGAGACGCGAGATTACTACTACTCGCCCAACGAGACGAAGGCGCTGGCCCAGTTCGTCGCGGGAGAACTGGTTGACATCGGCTGGTTCCAGAACTGGCTGTCGATGATCCGCGCGGCCACCGCCGAGAGACGCCGGTTCTCCCGCGTCCGCGTAGTCAGTGTGCCGCTGACCGACTACAGCCGCTTCGGCGTGTTCTGCTCGCAGTACACGAACGCGGCTGGCGAGGAAATCCGCTACCTGACCCGCGATCAAGCCCGTGACCTGCCCGACTACGATTACTGGCTGTTCGACTCGCGGCTGCTGATCAAGATGCACTTCGATGAGGAAGAGCGCTTCCTCGGCGGTGAAGTGATCGAGGACCCGGCCGTGATCGTGCAACACGGCTACTGGCGCGATGCTGCCTGGCATCGCGCGGTTCGACGGGATGACTTTGCCACCGAGCAGAATGAGCAGCGTTCTCAGCGTTCATGAGGCACGCCACGCGCTGGGGCAGCGGCTCCGCGAGCTTCGCCAGCAGGCCGGGCTGACTGGCCGGCAGGTCGCGGAGTCGCTGTCCTGGCCTGCCTCGAAGGTCTCAAAGCTGGAGAACGGCCGGCAGACGCCTACCGATGACGACATTCGCGGCTGGGCCAGCGTGACTCATGCCGAGGCCGAAACTGAATCACTGCTCGCTTCGCTTCATACCCTGGAAGTCCAGCACGCCGAATGGCAGCGTCAGCTCAAGACGGGACTGCGGCCCCACCAGGATGAGATTGCCGACCTGGACGCGAAAACGCATCTTTTCCGGGCGTTCGAGCCGACGTTCATTCCGGGGCTCTTGCAGACAGCCGAATACGCCCGCGCCCGCTTCGCGCAGAGCATCACCGTCTTCAAAGTGCCCAATGACATCGACGAGGCGGTACGTGCGCGCGTCAGGCGTCAGGAAATGCTGTACCGGCCCGACAAGCGGTTCCATTTCGTCCTGACCGAGGCCACGCTGCGGTACCGGCTGTGCGCACCCGAGGTGATGCTCGGACAGCTGGACCGGCTGGTCACGTTCGCGGCGCTGCCGAATGTGCGGCTCGGCATTATCGGCTTCGAGACGGCCTACGTGGTCGCCCCGGCGCATGGTTTCTGGCTGCTGGACAATCACAGGGTGATGGCCGAGACGTTCTCGGCCGAGCTGAACCTCGCCCAGCCGCAGGAGATCGAGCTATACAGCAGCATCTTCGACCAGATGGCGGCCGTAGCCAGTTACGGACGGGCGGCCCGCGCGGTCGTCACCCGTGTCATCGATGACCTTGCGCCAGAGATACCTGAGGATGGCCCGTAATTTCCCCGGCCCGCCCGGCTACAGTAATTTCTAGAAACTCTGAGAAACTTTCTGGTAATTCGCTTCGGTCGGCTCTACTCTCCGCAGTGAAGCGCCCGCGCATAACCAGGCGCCCGGGAGGTCGAGTGAGCACGTTCGTCCCGCTACTGGACGGGGAACAGGCCGAGCGGCTGCCAGCACGCGCCCGCGAGGTAGTCGAGTACCGGAAGAGCGGGCTCAGCCTGAACCACATCCAGGGCTGCCCGCTGGACTGCGCTTACTGCATCCGGCATACCTACGGCTCGTGGGACCAGCGCCAGCCGCGCGCCCTTATGACCGACGCCGAAGCGGTTGACCGGCTGGTCAGCCACCGTTACTTCCAGGCACACGTCACGCCGGTTCAGGTTCTCAACCGTGCGACAGACCCGTTCCTGCCCGCTGTCCGGCCGCACACGATGGCGGTGCTGGCCGATCTCGACGGCCGGGGCTTGACGAACCACGTGCTTGTCATCACCCGGCACCAGATGAAACCGGACGACATCACGCGGCTGAACCGGCTCGTGAACCTCAAGGTGACGCTGCTGTTCACCTATTCCGGCATCGATGACCGGCGCATCGAGCCCTACCCGTCCCAGGTCGCGGCCGACTCGCTGAAGCTCATGACCGCCCCCGCCCGCCGTCGGTACCGGACGATCTTGTACTGGCGTCCGCTGGTACCGGGGCTGAACGATAGCGAGGAGCATCTCGCACAGGCGTACGCGCTGAGCCTGGTTGCCGACGCCACGGTCTTTACCGGCTTGTTCTACCGGGATCAGATCGCGCAGTATTACCGGGCGAACGGGCTGCCCGAACCCTACGACGCCACGGCACGCCGCAAGATCGTCCCCGAGACGCTCGAACAGCGCGTGCTGGCTGCCTTCGCGGGTTCGGCCTCGCTGTTCCGCAAGACCTCGTGCGCCGTGTCATACGCGCACGGCCTGCCCGATTACAACGATCATTATGGCATCCGGGAACTGTGCGACATCTGCCCGGCTAGCAGGCGACCGAGAGATTGATCCGAGCTGGTTTCGACGTGTTGCGGGTGGATTGCAATAAGCGGCCAGCGGAACAGTCCGCAGCATTCATCCGTGACCGGCTCGTGAGCTTCTTTGCTTCCGCAGGAACCGGGGAGAGCTAGACGTAATGCCTGCAAATGGGACGGCTGACAAGACGCACGCCGCGGGCATAGCCGGGCTGGGCAAGGGAGGATGACATGAGCAGGGCAGCGGCCGAAGCGGCCACGTGGTATCAGCGCACGTTCCACGGCCGGGCCGATCAGGTGAGCCAGGTACGCCGCGAGATAGCACGCCACCTGGGAGACTGCCCGGCCGCCGATGACGCGGTCCTGATCGCCAGCGAGCTAGCCGCCAACTCCGTGGTGCTGCAATCCGCCAGCGGGGGCGAGTTCTTCACCATGACCGCCATCGACACCGAGCTTGCCAGGCGAGCCGGGCGGGACGCCCCGGCAGCCCTGACCCGCAGGCCCCCGTTCCTGCCTCAATCCCTGGCGGGGTTGAGGCTTGAATGGGATGAGCAGCCCCCGGCCGGCGGAGCATGTGCATCTGATGTTCAACGTGACTACGGGGAATGATGGGAATGGCCGCGGCAGGGTTATGACCCACGATAACGAGATGACAGCTATACCAGGGCGTTCGAGCACCTGCGCTCGCCACCTGGTCCGGGGGGGTGATACCAAGGCTCGTTCGGCCTAAATCCTTGCTGGGGCAGGCGGGCGAGCTGAACTACCGCGGGGTGCAGCGGGCCGGGTCGTTCATGCCGGGTCTGGGGTGCCCTGCTCGCCGAGGCGGGGCGGCGGCTGGTAGTCGGGGTGGTATCCGGCGACGTGGACGGGGCTGCCGACCAGGCGGAAGCGGCCGGCCGTCACGATCACGTCCGGGGCGGCCGCCAGCGCCTCCGGCAGCGTCCGCACGGCCGCGGCCGGGACGCCCAGCCGGCGCAGCCGTGACTCCCACGCTATGGCGGTATCGGCGGCCAGCGCATGGGTCACCGCAGTCAGCACCTCCTCGCGCCGGGCCGTGCGCTCGGCCATCGTCAGGAAACCCGCGATACCCGCCTCGGCCGCGAAAGACTTCCAGAAGCCGTCATGCGTGACGAACAGGGCCAGGTATCCCTCGGCGGTCGGGAAGAGCTGGGCCGGGACGTAGTAGGAGTGCGCCCCGAAGGGCAGCCGCCGTGGTTCGGTGCCCTCGTTGAGGTAGGCCGAGGCCCGGTAGTTGAGCTGGGACAGCATCACATCCCGGAGCGAGACCTCAACCTGGCCGCCGCGCCCGGAGACAATCTGGGCGAGCAGGCCGAGCGCGGCGGTCAGCCCGGCGGAGTTGTCGGCCGAGGAGTAGCCGGGCAGGGTCGGCGGTCCCGCCGGGTCACCGGTGAGCGCGGCCACGCCGGTGGCCGCCTGGATCACGTAGTCGAAGGCCGGCTCGTCGCCTGCCGCCAGGCCGAAGCCGGTGAGCGCGACGCAGACGATCCGCTCGTTCCACTGCCGCAGGGCGTCGTAGGTGAGCCCGAGCCGGACGATCGCCGACGGTTTCAGGTTGACCAGCAGCGCGTGCGCTCCGGAGACCAGCTCACCCAGGCGGGCCTGGCCAGGCTCGGAGGTCAGATCCAGGCAGACGCTGGCTTTGCTCCGGTTGAGGCTGGCGAAGTAAGAATCGCCCACCTGCCGTGAGATATCGCCGCCCGGTGGTTCGATCTTGGTGACCTCGGCGCCGAGATCGGCGAGCAGCATCGTGGCGTAGGGACCCGCCAGCATATGGCCGACCTCCAGGATGCGGATGCCCGCCAGCGGCCCGGGGTTCATCTACAGTCCGCCGCGAGTCCGGCGAGCACGTCCCGGGTCCGGTGCTTGGACGCGATGAGCTCGTCCCGCCCGTTGCCGATCGGCAGCAGCCGGACCGACAGGTCGGTGACGCCGGCGTCGGCGAACCGGCGGAACCGGGCCGCGATGGCCGCCTCATCGCCGGCCGCGCACAGGTCGCCGACGTCCTTGGCGTCGCCGTACTCCAGCATCCGCTGGTAGTTGGGGGAGATCTCCGCCTCCCCCAGGATCCGGTTGGCGCGCTCCCGCGCGGCCCCGACCTCCGCGGGACGGCACAGGCAGACCGGGATGCCCGCGACCACCCGCGGAGCCGGACGTCCCGCCGCTTCGGCGGCCTTGGTGATGCGCGGCACGACGTGCTCGCCGATCGCACGCTCGTCAGCCATCCACAGCACGGTCCCGTCGGTCCGCTCGCCCGCGAGCGCCAGCATCACCGGGCCGAGCGCGGCCACCAGAACCGGCAGCGGGGCCACCGGGGCGAGGTCGAGCGGGTTGTGCACCGTGAACGTCGCGTTCTCGACGTCGACCGGGCCCGGACCGCGCAGCGCGACGTCCAGGACGTCCAGGTAGTCGCGGGTGAACCCGGCCGGCCGGTGGTAGGGCAGCCCGAGCATGTCCTGCACGATCCAGTGGTGTGACGGCCCGACGCCCAGCGCCAGCCGGCCGCCGGCGGCGGCCTGCACGGACAGCGCCTGCCGGGCCAGCGCGACCGGATGCTGCGCCTGCAGCGGCACCACCGCGGTGCCGAGCTCGATCCGCGCCGTCCGCGTCCCCATCAGCGCCACGGCGGTCAGCGCGTCGAAATCCCCCGGGATCTGCGGCACCCACGCGGTGTCCAGCCCGGCGCTTTCGGCCCACGCCACGTCCTCGATCATCCGCGTGACCTTCCGCGCGGAGTCCCCCCGCTCCGGCCCGATCATCACACCGACCCGCACGGGCCCTCCAAGGTTTCGAATCCGATTTTCAGTTCGAGGCCGTTAGCTCACGGACCTGCGTCACGAGAACCTCGAGCGGAGTGCCAGTGGGGAAGACGGCAGCGGCACCCGCGGCCCGCAGGCGGGGGACGTCGGCCGGCGGGATGGCGCCGCCCACGACGACGGCGATGTCGCCGGCGCCGGCCGCCCGGAGGCCCTCGATGGTGCGCGTGGCCAGGGCGAGATGCGCACCAGAGAGGATGCTGAGGCCGAGGAGGGCGACATCCTCCTGGATGGCGGTCGCCACGATGGCCGGGACACGCTGGCGGATACCGGTGAAGATCACCTCGAAGCCGGCGTCGCGAAGCGCGCGGGCGACGATCTTGGCGCCGCGGTCATGGCCGTCCAGGCCGGGCTTGGCGATCAGGACCCTAGCCGGCGGGGGGGTCCAAGGGGGGTACGGGGGGATGGGTCCCCCCGTGCGCGGGGGGGTCTGGGGGGGTTGTCCCCCCGGGGTGTACGGCATCAGAACACCGCGGGCTGCTGGAACTCGCCCCAGACCGCCTTGAGCGCGGCGACCATCTCGCCCACCGTGCAGTACGCGGTGGCGCATTCGATCAGGGGCGCCATGAGGTTGCCGGTGCCCTCCGCGGCACGGACGAGATCGGCCAGGCGGGCTCGCACGGCGGCGGTATCGCGCTGCGCCTTCACCGCGGCGAGCCGGCTCCGCTGCCGGTCGCGGCCCTCGGCGTCCAGCTCGTAGGTGGCCAGGTCGGGAGGGGGCTCGTCGGTGGCGAAACGGTTGACCCCCACGACCGGCCGCTCACCCGCCTCGATGGCCAGATGAAGCCGGTAGGCCTCGTCGGCGATGAGGCCCTGCAGGTAACCGTCCTCGATGGCCTGCACCATGCCGCCATGTTTGTCGAGGTCCTCCATGATCTCGACGATGCGGGCCTCGGTGGCGTCGGTGAGCGCCTCGATGAAATAGGAGCCGCCGAGCGGATCCGCCACCCGGGCGACACCGGTCTCGTAGGCGAGGATCTGCTGGGTGCGCAGGGCGAGCGTGGCCGACTCCTCGCTGGGCAGCGCGAACGGCTCGTCCCAGGCCGCGGTGAACATCGACTGGACACCGCCAAGCACCGAGGCCATCGCCTCGTAGGCCACCCGGACGATGTTGTTCTGCGCCTGGGGGGTAAACAGGGAAGCGCCGCCCGCGACACAGCCGAAGCGGAACATCGACGCCTTGTCCGAGGTCACCCCGTATCGTTCCCGGACGATCGTCGCCCAGCGCCGGCGTCCCGCCCGGTACTTGGCGATCTCTTCGAAGAAGTCACCGTGCGTGTAGAAGAAGAAAGAGACCTGCGGGGCGAATTGCTCGATCGTCATCCGGCCGCGCGCGAGCACGGTGTCGCAGTAGGTGACGCCATCGGCGAGGGTGAAGGCCATCTCCTGCACCGCGTTGGCCCCGGCGTCACGGAAGTGGGCACCGGCCACCGAGATCGCGTTGAACTTCGGCACCTCGGCCGCGCAGAACTCGATGGTGTCGGCGATCAGCCGCAGAGACGGCTCGGGCGGCCAGATCCAGGTGCCGCGGGACGCGTACTCCTTGAGGATGTCGTTCTGGATCGTCCCGGTGAGTTTCGCCCTCGGTACGCCCTCGCGCTCGGCGGCGGCCACGTAGAAGGCCAGCAGGATCGCGGCCGTCCCGTTGATGGTGAAGCTCGTGCTGATCCGGTCGAGGGGAATGCCGTCGAACAGCACCTCGGCGTCGGCGAGAGTGTCGACGGCGACGCCGACCCGGCCTACCTCGTCGCTCACCTCCGGGTCGTCGGAGTCGTAGCCGCACTGGGTGGGCAGGTCGAGCGCTACCGACAACCCGGTGCTGCCCTGGGCGAGCAGGTACCGGTAGCGGCGGTTGGACTCCTCCGCGGTGCCGAACCCGGAGTACTGCCGCCGCGTCCAAAGCCGTCCCCGGTAACCGGAGGCGAAGTTACCCCGCGTGAACGGAAAGCGGCCCGGCTCGGGCGGCTCGGTCCGCCGGTCCTCCGGTCCGTAGACCGGCTGGAGCGGGATACCGGAGGAGGTGTAGGCGAAGTCGTCCATCGTCAGATACGTTACTTGCGAATAGAGAGAATGCCAATATCATCATGGAGAATGATATGACCGAGGTAGTGCTCGACCTGCGTGAAGGCGTCGCGATCTTGACCATCGACCGCCCCGGCGCACGCAACGCCATCAACCTCGCCACCATGGACGCCCTGGATCACGCGCTGGACGCCGCCGCCGACGCTGACGTCCTGGTCATACGCGGCAGCGGCGACCGTGCCTTCATCTCCGGCGGCGATCTCAAGGAACTCGCGAAGATCCGCACTCACGAAGCGGCCGTCGAGATGGCCGTCCGCATGCGCCGCCTGTGCGACCGGATCGCCACCTTTCCCGCTCCGGTCATTGCCGCGCTCAACGGCCACGCCCTCGGCGGCGGCGCCGAGGTCGCCGTGGCCGCCGACATCCGGGTCGCCGCCGACGACGTCAGGATCGGGTTCAACCAGGCCGATCTCGCGATCATGCCCGCCTGGGGCGGCGCCGAGCGGCTCACCGCCCTGGTCGGCCGCGCCCAGGCCCTCCTGCTCACCACCACCGGCGAGAAACTCGGCACCGCCGAGGCGCACCGCATCGGCCTGATCGACCGCGTCTACTCCCGCGCCGTCTTCGAAGGGTCCTGGCTGGCCCTGGCCTACCGGATCGCCGCCTCCCCCGGCCGTCCGATCAAGTCGGTCATCGCTAGCGCCGCCCCCCACCACCATCCCGCCGGCGAACGCTCCGCCACCGCCGCCTTCGCCACCCTCTGGACTTCCGAGGCCCACTGGGCGGCGGTCGGCGACCTCGCGGGGAATTCGCGACCCGGAGAACAGCTGCCTTAGCGCAGCTGGTCCTTCATCACCTTGCCGGTGGCGTTCAGCGGCAGCTCGTCCAGGAACGCCACGAACCGGGGCACCTTGAACCCGGCCATCCGGTCGCGGCTCCAGGCGACCAGTTCCTCCGCGGTGACGGGACCGCTGCGTACTACGAAGGCCTTCCCCACCTGCCCGAGCCGCTCATCCGGGACACCGATCACCGCGGCCTGCCCGACGGCCGGATGCTCGAGCAGGAAGCCCTCGATCTCGGCTGGGTAGGCGTTGAAGCCGCCCACGATGAACATGTCCTTCTTGCGGCCCGCGATGCGCAGGCGCCCCCGGTCATCGAGGCTTCCCAGATCCCCGGTGTGCAGCCAGCCCTCCTCATCGACCGCCTCGGTGGACGCAGCCGGGTCGTCGAGGTACCCCTTCATCACGCAGAACCCGCGGACCAGCACCTCGCCGTCGTCGGCGATGCGCACCTCGTAGCCCTCGCAGGGGATGCCGACGGTCGTCGCGATGTCCTCGAACGAGTCACCGGAGCGGGACAGGCTGACCGTCCCGGCCTCGGTCAGGCCGTACCCGGTGAAGATCGACTGGAAGGGCAGTTCGCTGACGACCCTGCGGATGAGCTCGACCGGGATGTCGGCGGCGCCGGTCACCGCCACCCGCAGGGACGACAGATCCCGCCGGGCCCGCGCCGACAGCAGCGAGTGATAGAGCGTCGGCGGCCCGGGCAGCACCGTCACGTTCTCGCTTTCCACCAGCTCCAGCACCCGCGCGACATCGAAGACCGGCACCGGCAGCATGGTGGCGCCACGGATCAGGGACGTGATGCAGCCCGCCTTGTACCCGAACATGTGGAAGAACGGGTTGACGATCAGGTAGCGGTCGCCCTCCCGCAGGCCGACGGTGTCGCACCAGTGCGCGGTCCACGCCAGGTTCTGGGCGTGCGTCATCATGACGCCCTTGGGCCGCCCCGTGGTCCCCGAGGTGAAGATGATGTCACTCACGTCGTCGCCGCTGACCTTGCCCTCGAACGGCGAGCCGCTCGCCAGGAAGTCCGACTTCAGGTCGATCACCGGCACGCCTGGAGGCGCCACATAGTCCAGGCCGAGGAAGCCCTTCTCGACGAGGACGGCCTTCGCCCCGCTCCGGCTGATGATGTCGCCGGCCTCCTCGGCCTTGAACCGGGTGTTGACCGGAACCAGCACCCCGCCCGCGGTCAGCAGGCCGAACGCCGCGATGATCCACTCGGCGGAGTTGGGCGCCCAGATGGCCGCCCGGTGCCCCGTCCCGATGCCGGCCGACGCGAAGGCGCCCGCGGCGGCCCGGACCCGGTCGGCCAGTTCGGTGAAGGAGAGCCGGTGCGGCCCGTCCACGACCGCTTCGGCGTCGCCGAAGCGGTCCGCCGCGCTTAGCACCATCTGGGGGATGTTCTCCCACGTCATGGTCGTGTTTGCGGAGTGTCTCAGGCGGCGATCAGGCGGGCCAGGTTGCCGCCCATGATCTTGGCCTTGTCCTCCTCGCTCAGCTTCGTCCGCTCGGTCAGGACGTCGATGTACCTGGCCGGCTGGGCCAGGCCTTCCGGATGCGGGTAGTCGGAGCCGAACAGCACCCGGTCCACGCCGACGATGTCGGCCAGCTCGCTCAGGTTGTCCTCCCAGAACGGGCTGATGTGGATCCGGTTCCTGATCTCCTCCACCGGGTCGCCGGGGAACGCCTCCGGCATCTTCTTGTAGACGTCGGCCAGCTGGTCCAGCAGAGGCACCAGCCAGGCGGAGCCGTTCTCGATGACCGCGACCTTCAGCTCGGGGAACCGGAACAGCGCGCCATGGCAGACCCAGGAGGCCACCGCGTCGGTGACCGGCCGCCACTCGCCCACCATCCGGAAGGCGTTCGCCACGAACGGCAGCATCTCCGTCTTGGCGCCCTCCCAGTCCTGGGCGTACCGGGAGTAACCGCTGTCGGAGGAGTGCATCGCGACCAGCACACCGTGCTCCACGACCCGCTGCCAGAACGGGTCGAACTCGGGCAGCGCGAACGAGCGCGAGCCGCGGAATCCGGGCACCGGGGCCGGGCGGACCAGGATCGCCCGGGCCCCGCGCTCGACGGCCCAGTCGAGCTCGGCGATGGCCTTGGAGACGCTGGGCAGGCTGATCACCGGGGTGGTGAAGATCCGGTCCTTGTAGTTGAACGACCACACCTCGTCCAGCCACTGGTTGAGCGCGTGCACGACCACGTGGATGAGCTCCGGGTCGTCCTTCATGCGCTCCTCGAGGAGGCTGGCCAGGGTCGGGAACATCAGCGTCCGCTGGATCGACAGTTCGTCCATGAGCTCCATACGCGGCCCCGGCTCACGGAAGGCGGGGATGGAGCGCATCGGCTCGCCGAAGATCTCCCGGCGCGACTTGCCCTCGGGGTTGCCCGTCGCGAAGTACTCCTCCATCGCGCCCGGCCGGGCCACCACCTCGAAGGTGGGGTTGGGGATGTACTCGCTGATCTGGCCGCGGATCGCGATCTTGGTACGGCCGTTGATCTGCACGTACTGAATCGCGCTCGCGTACTCCTTGGGGAGGTACCTGGTGAACGCGTCCTGGGTCTCGTACAGGTGGTTGTCCGCGTCGAACAGCGGATAGGGCAGCACGCGCGACGGCATGAGATCCTCCTTTGCTTAGTACGAGAATATTATTCTCATTTTTGGCGTGCTGCAATGTTCCCGCGGAGGACGTACTTCTGGACCTTGCCGCTCGCGGTGCGCGGGAAGTCGTCCACGGCGTGCAGTTCCTCCGGCCACTTCTGCCGGGCCAGGCCCGCCCGCTCGAGGTGTTCTCGCATCTCACCGAGCGTGGGCACCGGGGTGCCGGCCTTCAGCCGGACGAACGCCGCGGCGTGCTCGCCCAGCCGAGCGTCGGGGCCGGCCACCACCGCGACTTCGGCGATGCCGGGCATCGCGAGCAGTACGTCCTCGACCTCCAGCGCGCTGATGTTCTCCCCGCCGCGGATGATGATGTCGGACTTGCGGTCGGTGATCGTGAGGTAGCCGTCCTCGTCGAGCACGCCGATGTCGCCGGTGCGGTACCAGCCCTCATCGTCGAAGGCCCGCGCGGTAAGGGCCGGATCGGTGTAGCCCAGGCACAGGTCTGGCCCGCGGCTGAGGATCTCCTCGTCGGCGTCCAGCCGGATCTCCACGCCGGGCAGCGCGTTCCCGTCGGTGTACAGCCGCTTGCGTTCGGGCGCGGTCCAGTGGGAGCCCGTGATCGACGGGTGCTCGGTGCTGCCGTAGGAGCGCCACGCCGTGATGCCGAGATCCGCCAGCCGGGTGGTGACGGCCGCCGGAACCGCCGCCCCGCCCAGGCCCGCGTACTTCATCTGGCGCAGATGCACGGAGGCGAAGTCGGGATGGTCGAGCAGGCTCGTCAGGTAGTACGGGGCGCCACCCCCCACCGTGAGCCCGTCACTCGCCATCAGGGCCAGCACCCGGGCCGGATCCCAGACGTCGGTCAGGTGCACCGGGCTGGCGTCAAGCACGGGAATCAGGAAGGCGTTCACCATGCCGATGAAGTGCCCCACGGGTGCCGCGGTGAGCTGCCGGCCCCGGTCGGGCGGGTAGCGCTCGGCCAGCTGGCGCGTCTCGAACCCGAGCGTCTGGTGGCTGTGGATGACGCCCTTCGGGTCGCGCGTGGTGCCGGAGGTGAAGGCGATCAGAGCGGGCCCGGCCGGGTCCGCAGCGACGGTGCCCGGCATGGGATCGGCGCCGAGCAGCTCGCCGAAACTCGTTGCCCCGGGGGGACTCCCCCCGGACTCCCCTTGGCCCACTACCCCGACGATGGGCACGCCCGCGCACATGTCCGCCTGGTACTCCAGCCGCCCGAACCGCTCGGCGGTGACGAAAACGCGGGGGGCGATCGTCTGCAGGATGTATCCGACCTCCTTGCGGCCATAGAAGTGGACGATCGGCACCACGGCCGCCCCGAGGAAGGCGGACGCCCAGAAAACCGCGGCGGCCTCCATCCAGTTGGGCAACTGGAACGCGACCGCGTCACCCGGGCCGACGCCGCGGTCGCGCAGGCCGGCGGCCAGCCTGCGCGCGACGAGCTCGACATCGCGGAAGGTCCCAGACCAGGGCCGAACGGCCGAATGCACGCGGAACACCGCCTGCGGAGCGGCCGCCAGTCCGCGCGCCAGCATGTCCCCGAAGGTGTCCCGGGTCCACCACCCCTCCGCTTCGTACCGCTTGGCCAGCTCGGCGGGGATCGTTCGCATGCGCAGCCTCCGCTCCTGATGGTCGGAAATTGCATTCTCTCATTAAGAGAAGTTACATTCCATACATGGTGCGAGACCACGGCTTCCATCAGGTCCGGATCACCCGGATCGTTCGGGAGACGGCTGACACCCGCACCTACGTCCTCGAGACCCCCTTCTCCTACCGGGCCGGGCAGTTCCTGACCTTCCGGGTCGGCGGTACCCTGCGCAGCTACTCGATGTCCAGTTCACCGGATACCGATGACGAGCTGATGATGACGGTAAAGCGGGTCCCGGGCGGCATGATCTCGAACTGGATGCACGACCATCTCGCACCCGGTGACCTCATCGAGGCCACGCTTCCCGCCGGTGTCTTCTGCCTGAGGGAGAACCCCGCCCCGCTCGTCGCGTTCGCCGGCGGCAGCGGCATCACGCCGATCCTGTCGCTCGCCAAGAGCGCGCTGGCCACTACGAGCAGAGAGGTCCGGGTGCTGACGGCCAACCGGGACGCTGATTCGATCATCTTCGGGTCCGCGCTGGCCGAACTGGCCGACCGGTACCCGGCCCGCTTCGAAGTCCGCTATCACCTGGACGTCCAGCATGGATTCGTCACGGACAGCCTCGTGCAGGACTTCGGCGGCGGCGACCGGGACGCAGACTTCTACATCTGCGGCCCGGCACCCTTCATGGACCTGACGGAGCGCGCCCTGCTCGCCCACGGCGCCGATCCCGGTCAGATCTTCATCGAGCGCTTCGAGCACGCAGGCGACGAGCAGGCCGGCGACGAGCCCGCGGGCCAGGAGAAGGAGGGCACGGTCAGCATCGTCCTGTCCGGCCAGCGGCACACCGTGCCGCAGCATTCCGGCGAAACCCTGCTGGAGAGCGCGCGCCGGGCCGGGCTGGCTCCGCCCTTCTCCTGCGAGGCCGGCAACTGCGCTACGTGCATCGCCCAGGTCACCGAGGGCGAGGCCAAGATGCGCGTGAACAACGCGCTCGATGACGACGAGATCGCCGACGGCTGGGTCCTGACCTGCCAGGGCGAACCAGTGACACCACACGTCACCGTGGTTTACGAGGACTGAGGGCAACCATGATGGGTGATGTGCGGGTCGAAATGAGTTCGGTGGGTCCGGTGGTGCGTCCGCCGGGCCCTGCCGGAATCAGGTGACGGCGCCGGCCTCCTTGAGCGCGATGATACGGTCCCAGTCCAGGCCGAGCTCGAGCAGGATCTCCTCGCTCTGGGCGGCGAACTCGGGGGCCGGGCGGAGCTGGGGGGCGGTGACGTCGAACTGGACGGGGTTCGAGACCAGCTCAAGCTGCCCGGCTGGGAGGATGTACTCGTTCGCCCGGACCTGCGCGTCCTGGCCCGCCTGCAGGGTGTCCTGCACCGGGGCCCACGGCCCGGCCAGGGTGGCGAAGCGCTCGGCCCACTCGGGCAGGGTGCGGGTGGCGATCACCTCCTGCAGCAGCTTGACGGCTTCCGGGGTATTGGCGGCGAGTTGCTCGACCGTGGCGAAGCGCGGGTCGTCGGCCCATTCCGGGTGGTCGACGTGGCGGCAGACGTCGGCCCAGAACTTGCCTGGCTGGAGCATGACGAAGGACAGGTAGCGGTCGTCGGCCGTGCGGTACAGGCCGGACAGCGGATTGGTGGGCGCGCCGTGCGCGCCGACCGGCGGCGCCACCCAGGAGCGGTTCAGGTGCAGGGACACGGCGAGCGCGTGCCCCATAGTCCACAGGCCGCTGCCGAGCAGGGAGACGTCCACGACCGAGGGCTCGCCGGTCCGCTCGCGCTTGAGCAGGGCCGCGGCGATGCCGCCGGCGAGGTTCGTGCCCGAGATCGTGTCGCCGTAGGCGGGCGGCGGGTTGATCAGGCCGTCCACGTTGGGCGGGGTGAGGCTGGCCGCGCTGGTGCCACGGCACCAGAAGGCGGTCATGTCGTAGCCGCCCCGGTCGGCTTCTACGCCGCGAGGGCCGAAGGCGCTCCCCCGGGCGTAGATGATCCGCGGGTTAACCGCGCGGATGTCGTCCACGTCGATCCCGAACTTGCGCCGGGCCGAGGGCAGGAAACTGGTCAGGAACACGTCAGAGCGGCGGGCCAGGTCATGGAGTACCTCCCGGCCTTCTGGGCGGGCCATGTCCAGGCCGAGGCTGCGCTTGCCGCGGTTGGCGTGCTCGATGTTCGGGTTCGGGTCGCCCTCGACGCGGTAGGAGCCGACCTGGCGCACGCCGCGCTGCGGGTCGCCGGTCACGGCGTGCTCCACCTTGATGACGTCCGCGCCCCAGTCGGCCAGCACGGCCCCGGCCGAAGGAACGAAGCCGTACATCGCGACCTCCAGGACGCGGATGCCCTCCATGGGTCCTGCGCTCATGAAGCTACCGCCGCGAAGGTCTTGCGCTCCTGGAACTCCTCCAGCCCGGCGACTCCCATCTCCCGGCCGATGCCCGACTGCTTGTAGCCGCCGAAGGGAGCGTCGGGGCCGAAGTAGTTGCCGCCGTTGATGCTGAAGGTGCCGCTGCGGATCCGGCGCGCCACCGCGATGGCCCGCTCCTCGTCGCGGCTGAACACCCCGCCAGACAGGCCGAAGATGGAATTGTTGGCGATGCGCACCGCGTCGTCGTCGCCGTCGTGAGGGATGACCGCGAGCACCGGCCCGAAGACCTCGTCCTGCGCGATCTCGCTGTCGGGATCGACCCCGGTCAGCAGCGTGGGGGTGTAGAAGAAACCGGGATCCACCTTCTTTCCGCCGGTAACCAGGGTCGCGCCCGCCGCGATGGCCCGCTGGACCATGCCGTCTACCTTGTCGCGCTGACGCTCGCTGATGAGCGGTCCCATGTAGGTTTTGGGATCGGCGGGGTCGCCGTACGTCACATGGCCCATCATGGCCGCGACCTGCTCGACGATGGCGTCATGCTGCTCCCTCGGCACCAGCAGCCGGGTGGTGATCGCGCAGCCCTGACCGGCGTGCGAGCAGATCATGAAGGCCGCCATCATGGCGGCGGTGCCGATGTCGGCGTCGTCGAGCAAGACCATGGCGGATTTGCCGCCAAGCTCGAGGAAGACCCGCTTCACCGTGCGGCTGGCGGCTTCCATGATCCGGCGGCCGGTGGCGGTGGAGCCGGTGAAGGTGATCAGGTCCACGTCAGGATGCGTGGTGAGCACTTCGCCGACCGCTGCCTCGGACGAGGACAGCACGTTGACCACGCCGGGCGGGATGTCGGTGTGGCTGCCGATCAGCTCGCCCAGCGCCAGCGTGATCAGGGGCGTGTCCGGAGCCCCCTTGAGCACCACCGTGCACCCGGCGGCGAGCGCGGGGGCCAGCTTGGCCAGCCCAATCTGGTTGGGGTAGTTGTACGGGATTATCGCGGCCACCACCCCGGCGGCTTCCTTCTCCACCCAGCGGCGATGACGCTGCCCCCGGAACTCGACGTCGCTGAGGTTCTCGGTCATGGGATAGCTCTCGAGCAGGTTGGCGTAGAAGCGGACGATCTCGATCGGCACGTCAAGCTGGTTGGCCAGGGTGAGCATAAGGGGCGCGCCGACCTCGGCGATGGTCAGCTCGCGCAGCTCCTCCTTGTGCTCGGTCAGCGCCTGGTACAGCTGGTTGAGACACCTGACGCGCAGGTCGACGTCGGTCGCCCAGCTCGTGGTGTCGAACGCGCGGCGAGCAGCCGCGACGCAGGCTTCGGCATCGGCGGCCGTGGCGTCGGGAGCGTGGCCGAGGATCTCACCGGTCGCGGGGTTGAGCGAGGGGAACGTCCGCCCGTTCACCACCAGGTGCCCGCCGATGAGCAGGCGCCGTGTGGGGGCCAGCGGCGGGCCATCGCCACCGTTTTCCTGTCCGGGGCGGACTCCAGTCGCCGCGTTACCCTGAAGGTTCATCATGCCTCCTTGCTATGGTGAAAATTACATTCTCAAGACGAGCAAATCAACCATCCGTCTTACGGTAACGCCCGTCTGATTGCGCTGGCGCCTGCCAGCCGCCTGGTTCCTGTCCAGGGTGCGCGGTCAAGCAGTGGGCCTTCCGGAATCTCCGTTGATGAGAGTAAGATTCTCGTATTCGGAAGGGAGATTTCCATGGCCGACACGACGGCACTGAGCCAGCACCTGGGCCCGCACCTGGGCGTGCAGGTCGCTGGGGTCGATAACCTGCTCGACGACGCGCTGGTCAGCCGGTGCCTGGAGGCCGCGTGAAGACTGCCGTGGTGACCGGCGGCGGCTCCGGCATCGGACGGGCCATCGCCGAGCGGCTGAGTGCGGACGGCTACCACGTCGGCACGCTGGATCTCAACCCGGCCGGTACGGTTTTCGCGCAGGTGGCCGACGTGACCGACCGGGCCCAGGTAGACGCGGCACTGGCCGCGGTCAGGGAACGGCTGGGGCCGATCACCATCTTGGTCAATGCGGCGGGGATGGACGGGTTCAAGCGCTTCACCAACCTCACCTTCGCGGCCTGGCAGCGGGTGATCGACGTCAACCTGAACGGCGTGTTCCACTGCATCCAGGCCGTGCTCCCCGACATGCTCGAGGCGGGCTGGGGGCGGATCGTCAACATTTCCTCCTCCAGCGCGCAGTCCGGCCAGCAGTTCATGGCGCACTACGTGGCGGCCAAGTCGGCGGTCAACGGGCTGACCAAGGCGCTGGCCCTGGAGTTCGGCCCAGCCGGCATCACCGTCAACGCGGTGCCCCCCGGGTTTATCGACACCCCGATGCTGCGCCGGTCCGAGGCGCGCGGGCTGCTCGGCGGGACGATCGATGAGCACATCGAGCGGACGCCGGTCCGGCGGGTCGGCCGGCCGGAGGACGTAGCCGCCGCGTGTGCGTTCCTGGTCTCGGAGGAGGCGGGTTACATTACCGGGCAGATCCTGGGCGTGAACGGCGGGCGGAACACGTGAGCCCCGCTCCGAAACCGGCCGAAGGCAGCCGGGCCGAGCACTCCCCGGACGTGGACACAGTGGATTTCTTCCGGGATGACGGGCTGGTCGCGGATCCGTACCCGTACTTCGATGCCCTGCGCGGGCAGTGCCCGGTGCGGCGCGAACCTCACCACGGCGTGGTGATGGTGACGGGGTATGACGAGGCGGTCCAGGTGTTCCAGGATTCCGGGACGTTCTCCTCGTGCATCTCGGTGACCGGCCCGTTCCCCGGGTTCCCGGTCCCGCTGGAGGGCGGGGACGTCACCGCGCTGATCGAGGCGCACCGTGACCAGCTGCCGATGAGCGACCAGCTCCCGACGCTGGACCCGCCCGTGCACACCGCGCACCGCGCGCTGCTGATGAAGCTGATCACGCCCAGGCGGCTGAAGGAGAACGAGGCCTCCATGTGGACCCTGGCCGACCGCCTCCTGGATGAGTTCCTGGCCGGGGATGAAGGCGAGTTCATCAGCGGCTTCGCCGGCCCGTTCACCCTGCTCGTCATCGCCGACCTGCTCGGCGTGCCCGGAGCAGACCTGGAAGAGTTCACGCAGGCCCTGCAGCACCGGCCCGCGGACCACGGCATCGGGAGCACCGGTGAGGACTCATTGACCCATAGTCCGCTGGAGTTCTTGTACGCCCGGTTCGCGGCGTACGTGCAGGACCGCCGCCGCGAGCCGCGCGGTGACGTGCTGACCGGCCTGGCCACCGCGACCTTCCCCGACGGGTCCGTCCCCGACGTCGCCGACGTCGTGCGCATCGCCGCCAACCTGTTCTCCGCGGGGCAGGAGACCACCGTGCGCCTGCTCAGCTCCGCGGTCAAGGTGATCGCCGAACGGCCCGCGATCCAGCGGCGGCTGCGGGAGGAGCGCGACCTGATCCCCAACTTCATCGAGGAGGCGCTGCGGACCGAGAGCCCGGTCAAGGGCGACTTCCGGCTGGCCCGCGTCCCGGCCGCCGTCGGCGGGGTCGACCTGCCGGCCGGCACCACGGTGATGGTGCTCAACGGCGCCGCCAACCGCGACCCGCGCCGCTTCGCCGACCCGGCGGCCTTCGATGCCGCCCGCGCCAACGCCCGGCACCACCTCGCGTTCGGACGCGGCATCCACACCTGCCCCGGCGCGCCGCTGGCCCGCGCCGAGGCCCGGGTGGCCATCGAGCGGATCCTGGACCGCACCGCCGCCATCACGATCAGCGAGCGCGCCCACGGCCCCGCGGACGCCCGCCGCTACCGGTACCTGCCGACGTTCATCCTGCGCGGCCTGACCAGGCTGCACCTGGAGTTCACGCCCGCCGGGGAGCAGCCCCGGTGAAGGCCGCGGTGGACGCCGACCGCTGCCGCGGCCACGGAGTGTGCTGCACGATGTGCCCGCAGGTGTTCACCCTGACCGACGACGGCTACACCGTAGTGCAAACGCCCGAGATCCCGGCCGGGTTCGAGCAGGCAGTTCACGCCGCCGTCGGCAGCTGCCCCGAGCAGGCGATCACGGTGAGCTGACGAACCCCGCGATCTTCTCCCTCAGCCGCCGCAGACGAGCATGGATGCGGCAACCTACACCAAAGAGTGGGTACGGTGTCACAACCATGCCCTGGCGCCTTGCGGGCATACCCGGGGGCGATCCTTGGGGGCGCGGCTCCTGGGCTTTCTAGGCCTGGGCGCGGACAGCGGCGCAGACGCCGCCATCGATCAGGATGTCGACTCCGGTGAGGAAGCTGGCTTCGGCTGACAACAGGAAGCCGACGACGACGGCGACCTCGTCGGGCTGGCCCGCGCGGCCGAGCGGTGTCTGTTGGACGAGCTTGGCCATCGTCGGGTGGCTCGCCGCTTCCTGCTGGCCCTGGGGCGTGTCGATGATGCCGGGAGAGACGGAGCAGACCCTGGCCCCCGCCGGCCCGAGCCGTACCGCCTCCCGCTGGACGAAGCGGTGCACGCCGTGTTTGGCCCACGAGTAGGCCGCTCCGGTGTTCTCGATGGCCGGCCCGAGGGCGTCGTGGATCCGGTCGAGGAACCGCTCGTCGAGCGGGTCGTCCAGGATGGCGGCGACCGCCGGATCGGGCTGCATGTTTTCGAGCAGCGGCGCCATCGAGGCGAAGCACACCATCGCCGTCCCGGCGGTGGCGAGCGGGCGGAGCGCCTCGGCGAGCAACGCGGTCCCGACAAGGTCCACGGTCAGGATGCGACGCCAGCCGGCCATGGTGGGAGAGATGCCGGCGGCGTGGGCGACGGCCCGGAGCGTGCCGAGCTCCGCGACATGAGCGGCCAGCCGGGCGAGACCGTCGCGATCGGTGATGTCCAGGACGAACGGCTCGACGACGGCTCCGCGACCGGAGTCCGCGAGGTCCTTGGCGACCGTGGTTACCGCTGCCTCATCCCGGTCTACCAGCAGCAGCGTGTCCACCATGCCGGTCAGCCGCCGCGCGCAGGCCAGCCCCATGCCGCGCCCGGCGCCGGTCGCGATGCCTACGGTCGTCATGCTGTGTCTCCTGCGGGCTCCGCCCAGCACCGCTCCAGGCCCGGCTGCGCGGTCCGGCTGACCAGCTCGACGCGGAAGCCTGTCGCGCTGCGGTAGAACGCGAAGAACGGGACGCCGTCGGGACCGTTACGCGTCGCCTCGGCTACGTAGCCGCGGCGTTCGAGCTCGGCGGAATCCGCCGCTACGTCATCGGACCAGTAGCCGACGTGGTGGATGCCCGAGCCGGCCGTTGGTTCCCACAGGGTCCCGGGGATGCGCGCGACGATCTCCAGCCGGGGTGATGTCCTGGAGTACGCGCACCTGAAGTTCAGCCGGGCCTCGCCGGCGGGCAGCTGCACCTGGGCGGGCCCGCCGAGTTCGTCGGACCACTGGTAGCCGAACAGGGAAGACAGGTCGGCCAGCGCCGCCTCGAAGTCCTCGACGACGACGCCCACATGGAACTGGTCCTCAGCCCTCACAGTCACCTCTCCCTCGGTCGGGACCACACCGCGGTTCATGATCCGAGAATTATACTCTCACATGTGAGAGAGATATTCTCATCGTCAGCCGGGGCTTCACCCGGCTCCGCCAGCCGCCGTTGACGTCATGACCCGATCTATGAAAATCTGATACTCAGCTATGAGAACATTGTTCTCAAACGGGAGATCGGAGTGTGTATGGCTGTTCGGCTACCGACCCTGGCCCGGACATGGCCCGGATCCGCTGCGACAGCGGAGGGATGAGCGGCTGATGCGCCTGCCCCCGCTACCGGAGGATCAGTGGGACGATCGGACGCGCGCCGCGCTGGCGGCGCTGCTGCCCCCGGATCGGCGCAATCCACAGGGCGCCGGCAACGCGATGGCTACGCTCGCGCGGCACCCCGACCTGACCGAGACCTTCCTGCCCTTCAACACCCGCCTGCTGCTGCGCTCCACGCTGCCGCCCCGCCTGCGTGAGCTCGCGATCCTGCGGGTCGCGCGGCGCTGCGCCTGCGCGTACGAGTGGACCCACCACGTGAAGATCGCCGCGAAGGCGGGCCTGTCCGAGGCCGAGATCGAGGCGGCCGGGCAGGGCAAGGCCGCCGCCAGCCTCGCCAGCGCCAGCCTCGCCAGCACCAGCCTCGCCAGCACCGTTCTCGAGAGCGCCGTGCTCAGCGCCGTCGACGAGCTCGGCGACGCCTGCAACGTGTCCGACCCGACCTGGGCCACGCTGGGCGAGCATCTCGACGAGCGCCAGCTGATGGACCTGGTCTTCACGATCGGCGCCTACAGCATGCTGGCCATGGCGTTCAACACCTTCGGCGTAGAGCCCGAACAGGAGAGATAGACCCGTGCCCCACTTCGCGAAGCCCGCCGAGGGAAGCTGGACTGAGCACTATCCCGAGCTCGGCACCGCCCCCGTCAACTACAACGACTCCATCGACCCCGCCTACTACGAGGCCGAACGGGCGGCCATCTTCAAACGGACCTGGCTGAACGTCGGCCGGGTGGAACGCCTCCCCCGCACCGGCAGCTACTTCACCAGGGAACTCGCGGCCGCGGGCACGTCGCTGATCCTCGTCCGGGGCAGGGACGGCCAGATCCGCGCGTTCCACAACATCTGCCGCCACCGCGGCAACAAGCTGGTCTGGAATGACTACCCCAACGAGGAGACGGCCGGCACCTGCCGCCAGTTCACCTGCAAGTACCACGCCTGGCGCTACGACCTCACCGGAAAGCTCACCTTCGTCCAGCAGGAAGGCGAGTTCTTCGACCTCGACAAGGCCGACTACGGTCTGAAGGAGGTCGCCTGCGACGTCTGGGAAGGCTTCATCTTCGTCAACCTGGACCCGCGGGAAACGCTGGCGGAATACCTCGGCGAGATGGCCAAGGGCATAGCGGGCTACCCGTTTGGTGAGATGACCGAGGTCTACACCTACCGGGCCGAGGTCGGCAGCAACTGGAAGCTGTTCATCGACGCGTTCGCCGAGTTCTACCACGCCCCCGTCCTGCACCAGAAGCAGGCCGTCAGGGAAGAAGCCGACAAGCTGCTCGGCTACGGGTTCGAGGGGCTGCACTACGAGCTGTTCGGCCCGCACTCGATGATCTCTTCCTGGGGCGGGATGGCCCCGCCCAAGGACCCGAGCATGGTCAAGCCGATCGAACGGGTCCTGCGCAGCGGGCTCTTCGGCCCCTGGGACCGGCCCGGCATCGAGAGACTGGACTCGCTACCGCCCGGCATCAACCCCGCCCGGCACCCCTCGTGGGGCATCGACTCGTTCGTCATCTACCCAAACTTCATGCTGCTGATCTGGGCACCAGGCTGGTATCTCACCTACCACTACTGGCCGACCGCGGTTAACCGGCACCTGTTCGAGACGAGCCTGTACTTCGTCCCGCCGAAGACCGCCCGCGAGCGGCTGGCCCAGGAGCTGGCCGGGGTGACGTTCAAGGAATACGCCCTCCAGGACGGCAACACCCTGGAGGCGACCCAGACCATGCTCGCGTCCCGCGCCGTCACCGAGTTCCCCCTCAACGACCAGGAGATCCTCCTCCGCCACCTGCACAAAGTCACCCGCGACCTGGTCCAGGAGCACGCCGATGCTGCCCGCTGAGACTCTGCCCGCTGAGTTCAGGGCGCTCGACCCCTACCTGGCCTGGGCACTGCCCACCGAACCCGAACGCTACGCTCGGCGCCTGGCCAGCACGATGGCCGAGATGCAGGCCTTCTACGACACCGCCTTCCCCCTACTCGAACCCGCCCTCACCCACCTCGACAAGTTCGGTCTCGACGAGCTGCCCGAAGCCGAGCGCACGCTGCTGCACCTGATGCAGTCGCTGATCATGGTGTCGTTCCCTGTCGAAGTGTGGAAGCAGCCGCGCGTCCCCGACAGCGGCGCCGCCTACCTGGATCTCGTCGTCGGACCCCGGATCTGAGAAAGGCCCGGATCTCAAGAAAGGACAGCCCAATGGGACGTGTTCAAGGCAAGGTCGCCTTCATCACGGGCGCGGCGCGCGGCCAGGGCCGGAGTCACGCGGTACGGCTGGCCGAAGAGGGCGCCGACATCATCGCGGTCGACCTGTGCCACGACATCGAGTCGCTGAAGTATCACCTGGCCGGGCCGGATGATCTGAAGGAGACGGTCCGGCTGGTGGAAGCGCAAGACCGCCGCATCGTGGCGGTGCAGGCCGACGTGCGCGAGCGTGCGCAGCTGGCCGCGGCGCTGGAGCAGGGCATCGGCGAGCTGGGCAGGCTGGACATCGTGGTCGCGCAGGCGGGGATCGCCGCGATGAAGGGGGAGCCGCCGATGCAGGCCTGGACCGACGTGATCGATACGAACCTGCTGGGGACGATCAACGCGATCCACGCGGCACTGCCGCACCTCGGCGAGGGCGCCTCGATCATTGCGACCGGATCGACCGCGGCGTTCATGAACGCGCTGCCCATGCAGCAGGTGGGGACCGATCCGGGCGGCGTGGGCTACATGGTCGCCAAACGGATGCTGGCCGAATACGTGCACGCGCTGGCCCGCGAGCTGGCTCCGAGGAAGATCCGCGCCAACGCGGTGCACCCCACTAACGTCAGCACTGACATGCTGCACAGCGAGCCGATGTACCGGTCGTTCCGGCCCGACCTGGAGAACCCGACCCGGCAGGACGCCGAGCTGGCGTTCCCTGTGCAGCAGGCCATGCCGATTCCGTACATCGAGGCGGTGGACATCAGCAACGCGGTGCTGTTCCTGGCCTCCGACGAGGCCCGCTACATCACCGGCATGCAGCTGCGCGTGGACGCCGGCGGCTACCTCAAGTGGTACGACTTCCACCTCTGAGCGACAAGGAGGATCCATCCGTGAAGGTCAAGGTCGACCCGGAGCGCTGCCAGGGTCACACGCTCTGCGCCATGATCGCCCCGAAGGTATTCGAGCTCGATGAGGTCGACGGCCATTCCTCGCCCATCAGCGAAGACGTCCCGGCCGATCAGGAGGCCCAGGTGGCCGAGGCCGTCCGCTCGTGCCCGGAACAGGCAATTTCCATCTCAGGGGGTGCGGCATGAGCACAGAAGAATTCCTTGACGACGCCGAACGCAAGAAGAACCGCTTTCATTTCGACCGGCATACGCCGGAATACCGTCAGCAGTTCGAGGCGGTCACTCAGGAGATGCAGGCCAAGTGTCCCATCGCCTGGTCGGATACCTACGACGGCCACTGGGTCGCGTCCGGCAACCGCGAGGTCTTCGAGCTCGCCCGTTCGGCCGAGTACCTGTCCAACGACCATGACGTGAACAACGAGCGGCGCGGCTACAAGGGCATCACCATACCCACCCCCGAGAGCATGAAGATCCAGGGCGGCTTCCTCGAGATGGACCCGCCCGAGCAGCGTCACTACCGCCAGGTGCTCAACCCCTACCTGTCCCCCGCCGCCGTCAGCCGCTGGGTCCCGGTGGTAGAGGAACTGGTCCGCGCCAGCCTGGACGAGAAGATCGAGACGGGGCAGATCGACTTCGTCGACGACCTCGCCAACATCGTGCCGGCCGTCCTGACCCTGGCCATGATGGGCATCCCGCTGAAGCACTGGACGATCTACTGCGAGCCGGCGCACGCCTCGGTGTACACGCCGCCGGACTCGCCGGACATGCCGCGGGTGCGAGAGGGCCAGATGGGGATGTACCAGGACCTGTTCGCCCAGCTCGCGGCGATCAGGGAGCACCCGAGGCCCGGCCTGATGGACGCGCTCGCGCGGGCGGATATCAACGGCAAGACCCCGCCCGACATGGAGCTGCTCGGGGTGATGGCCCTGATCATCGGCGGTGGGTTCGACACCACCACCGCGCTGACCACGCACGCGCTCGAGTGGATGTCCGAGCACCCGGACCAGCGGGAGCGGCTGAGCCGGGAGCGCGACACGCTGCTTGACCCGGCCACCGAGGAGTTCCTGCGCTTCTACTGCCCGGCGCCCGGCGACGGACGCACGATCGCCGCCGACTGCGAGATCGCCGGCGTCCAGTTCAAGGAGGGCGAGCGGCTCTGGCTGTCCTGGGCGATGGCCAACCGCGACCCGTCGGTATTCGACAACCCCCACGAGATCGACCTGGCCCGCACCGGCAACCGTCACCACAGCTTCGGGCTGGGCATCCACCGCTGCATCGGCTCGAACGTGGCCCGGATGGTGTTCAAGCGCATGGTCACCGCGGTGCTGGACCGGATGCCCGATTACCAGTGTGACCCCGCCGGAGCGGTGCACTACGAGACCATCGGCGTGATCCAGGGCATGCAGCATCTCCCGGCCACCTTCACCCTCGGCCCCAGGGTCGGACCCGGGCTGGACGAGACCATCGAGACCCTGCAGCGGGTCTGCGACGAGCAGCGCCTTGCCGAGCCGGTCACCGTGCGGAAGGCAAAGGCTGAGATTGTCCATTGATCCCCCAGGACGTCCTCTCCCGCTGGTGACGATGGAGAACGAGTTCTTCTGGACGTCTGGGGCGGATGGCCGGCTCCGGCTGCAGGAGTGCGAGTCCTGCCGCGCCCTGATCCACCCGCCGCAGCCGGTCTGCCGGTACTGCCGCGGGCACCAGATCGGGGTTCGGGTTGTCTCCGGGTTCGCGACGCTCATCGGGTTCACCGTCAACCACCGGTTCAGCCTGCCCGGCCTGCCGCCGCCCTACGTCGTGGCGCAGGTCGCGATCGAGGAGGACCCCCGGGTCCGGCTCACCACCAACGCCGTCGAGTGCGACCCGGAGCAGCTCGAACTGGGCATGCGCATGGAGGTCGTCTTCGCCCGCGCCGGGGACGCATGGCTGCCGCTGTTCCGACCCGTAGACCCCGCGGCTGAGCAAGGGGAGCTGGCCCCCTTGCCGTCCGACGAGATCGAACCGGACCAGATGTGGCGGCACGTGCGCCCGATGGTCACGCCGGACAAGTTCGAGGATAAGGTCGCGATCAGCGGCATCGGGAGTTCGGAGCTCGGCCGCAGGCTGATGGTGCCCCCGCTCTCGCTGACCGTGCAGGCGTGCGAGCGCGCCATCGCGGACGCCGGCCTGTCCATGGACGACATCGACGGCCTGTCGACCTACCCAGGCGCGGGGCAGATCGGGCCGTTCGGCGAAGGCGGGGTGACCGCGCTCGAAGCCGCCCTCGGCATCCGGCCGACCTGGTACAACGGCGGCGGTGAGACGTTCGGGCCGGGCGGCTCGGTGATCGCGGCGATGCTGGCGGTCGCCGGCGGCCTGGCCCGGCACGTCCTGTGCTTCCGGACCCTGTGGGAGGCCACCTATGGCGAGCTCGTGCGCCGCGGCACGATCGTCCAGGACCACAGTCGAGTGAGCGGCTGGATGTGGCCGTTCGGGGCGACGTCGGCGGCGCACACCCTGGCGCAGAACGCGCAGCGGCACTTCCACCGCTACGGGACCACCCGCGAGACGCTGGGCTGGATCGCGCTGAACCAGCGGGCGAACGCCGCTCTCAACCCCACGGCTATTTACCGCGATCCGCTGACCATGGACGATTACCTGACGGCCAGGCTCATCACCACCCCGTTCGGACTCTATGACTGTGACGTGCCCTGCGACGGGGCGGTCGCGGTGATCGTGTCGGCCGTGGACGCGGCCCGGGACCTGGCGAAACCGCCCGTCCTGGTGGAAGCCACCGGCACCCAGATCATCGAGCGGCTGGAATGGGACCAGAGCACCCTCACCCACGAGCCGCAGGTCCTCGGGCAGGCCGCCCACCTGTGGACGCGCACATCGCTGCGGCCCGGTGACGTCGACGTGGCCGAACTCTACGACGGCTTCACGTTCAACTGCCTGTCCTGGATCGAGGCGCTGGGCTTCTGCGGGATCGGGGAGGCCAAGGATTTCCTCGACGGGGGAAAGAACATCGCCAGGGACGGCATGCTGCCGCTGAACACGCACGGCGGCCAGCTCTCCCACGGGCGCACCCACGGCATGGGCCTGTTCCACGAGGCGATCGTCCAGTTGCGCGGCGAGGGCGGCCCGCGGCAGGTGCCGGGCGCCCGGGTCGCCGTGGTGAGCTCCGGCGGCCTGACTCCCAGCGGAGCCATCCTGCTGCGAACTCCAGACGTGTCGCCGTGATGGCCGCAGCGGACGACCTGGCACCCACCGGGGCCGCCGAGCGGCATACCGTCGACGTCGAGGGCATTCCGATGTCGGCGCTGCTGGCCGAGGCGGCCCGGCCCCGGGCCGTCATCCTGGCGCTGCACGGCGGCGCGGCGACCTCCGCGTACTTCGACGCACCGAACCAGCCGCGGCTGTCACTCCTGCGGACCGGGGTGGCGCTCAGGTTCACCGTCCTCGCCCTCGACCGGCCGGGCTACGGCAGTTCCGCTCCCTGCGCGGACGTGATGGCGTCCGCTCAGCGGCGGGTCGACCTCGCCTATGCGGCGGTGAGCCTGCTGCTCGGGGCGCGTCCGCAGGGAGCGGGCGTGTTCGTGCTTGGCCATTCGATGGGCTGCGCGCTCGCGATCCAGATGGCGGGCGATGAGCGCGGGGCCGACCTGCTGGGGCTGGAGATCGCCGGCATCGGGCGGCATCACCACCCCCGCGCCGCGGCGGTCCTGGAGACGAGGGTGCTGGACAGGCTAGGGCGGCCCAGGGCGGGGCGGGACCGGACCGGGATAACGATGCGGGTCGTGACCGAGGAGCAGGCGGGCGGCGGCCACAACCTGAGCCTCGGGCTGTCCGCCCTGGCGTATCACCTGAAGGTGCTGTCATTCGCCGAAGAATGCGTGCTGGCCCGGGAAAACGCCGATGCTATGAGCGGGGACGAAAAGGCCGGCGCTGCGGCACCGGTTGAGCTGGCAGGAGGCTGAGATGGGGAACGCCCAGGTAGTCGCGCTGCTGCTGCTGCGAGTGGTGGTCGGCATCACCATGATCGCGCACGGGACCAACCACTGGAAGGGCGGCGGCCGCATCGAGGGCACCGCCCGCTGGTTCGCCGGCCTCGGCCTGCGGCACGGCACGCTGCAGGCGTGGATGAGCGTGGTCACCGAGATCGGCGCGGGAGCGCTGCTGATCGTTGGCCTGCTCACGCCGCTGGCCTGCGCGGCGGTCATTTCCGTGATGCTGATCGCGGGCATCCTCGCGCACCGGCCGAACGGGTTCTTCGTGTTCAAGGACGGTTATGAGTACGTCCTGGTCCTTTCTGTGGTCTGTCTGGCGCTGGCGACCCTGGGACCCGGGCGGGTGTCGGTAGACGCCGCCGCCGGGATCACGGTGACCGGCTGGGCGGGCGGCGGCATCGCGCTGGGAGTGGCCGTGGCGGCGACGGCGGGCATGCTCGCGACGTTCTGGCGGCCGCAGCCGCAGGCGAAGGCCGATGCGGCTACTGCGCCTGGCGGACGGGCAGGATGACGGCCGAGGGGTGCGCCCCGTCGTGGTAGACCTCCTGGTCGGCGGGCAGCAGGCGGGTGGCGGTGGCGTGCGGCACGCCGGTGCCGGGATTGCGGGCGTAGCGCGGGAAGGCGCCGCTTGAGACCTGGACCCTGATGCGGTGGCCGCGCTTGAATCGGTACGCGGTCGGCCACAACCGCACCGCGGCGCAGATAAGCTCGTCGGCGCCGGACAGGCTGACCAGGCCGTCGCAGACGTTACGGGAGCGGCCGCGGGGGTCGACGTCGCAGAGCCGGGCGAACACGTCGGCGTGAGGCAGGCTGGACCGGAACCAGATCTCGGCGCTGACCTCGCCGATGACCTCGACGTCCTCCTCGAGCGGGGCGGTGGTGTAGGTAAGCACGTCCGGCCGCGCCTCAAGCGCGGTGTTATCGACGCGGCCGCTGCCGCGCCCCATGCGCACCCCGCCGACCGCGGGTGTCGGATCCGCCGGGTCATAGCGGTACCGGTCAGACGCCGATTCGCCCGGCGGCTGGCTGGCCAGCGCCCCGTCGGGCTGAAGGTGGAAACGCTGCGGCAGATAGCCGCCCGGGGGCCAGGAGTCGAAGTCCCGCCAGGCTTCCTCGCCCATCACGTACAGGCGCACCGGCGGGCGTGGCGGTGGCTGCTCGCCGCGCGCGTGGGCGAGGCCGAACTCGATGGACTCCCGCAGCGCCGTGCCGTCGGCGGATATGTGCGTCCACGGCCCGACCATCAGCCGGGCCGGGCGCCCCGCCTCCTGCAAGATCAGGAAGTCGCGCAGCTGGCCGGGCAGGAAGATGTCATACCAGCCGCCGATCGAGCAGACCGGCACGCTCACCTGCGCCACCCGGTGCCGGTGGTCGATCCCGGCCCAGCGCGGCTGATCGGCATCGTAGGCGAGGACGTCCTGGACGTAGTCCGAGTGGTGCCCGATGGCAGCCACGTCGGCCTGGCCCAGCGGAAGCGTGGATAGCGCCCGGCGGTTTCTCCGGACTTGTGCCATCCCCCGCAGCAGCGCCCCGCGGCGCTCCTGGCCCGCGACCATGACCCCCCAGCTGAACGGCGTCTCCAGCGTGAGTCCGTCCTTGCGCAGGAACTCCAGCGTCAGCGCCGACTCGGTGACCTGCGGGATAATCGCCTTGACCTCCGGCGGCAGGCTGTCGGCCACCGCCCACTGCACGTACCCCAGATAGCTGCCGCCGGCCAGCACTATCGCCGCGCCGAACCACGGCTGCTTCACCACCCACTCCAGGGTGGCCAGGCCGTCCTCACGCTCGAACCGGAACGGGTCGAAGACCCCGCCGGAACCGAACGTGCCCCGGGTGCTCTGAATCAGCACCTGGAAGCCGCGTTCGGCCAGCGGCCGGGCGATGACGGAGCCGAGCACTCCCCGCCGGCCGTAAGGGCTGCGGAACAACGCGGTCGGCAACGACTGGTCGGCGCCCCGGCGGCCCGCAGGGCCGCGGCATAGCGGGCTCCGTCGTCGCGCAGCGGGTCATGCTCGCCCACCTGGATCAGCGCCGCGGGCAGGCGGCTGTGGTCGCCGGCGAGCAGGGGCGACACCCGGGGATCGCGGGGATCGGCGTCGCCGAGGTAGTGCCTGCGGTAGGCGAGCACCTCCGGCAGGGGAATGAACAGCGCGTTAGCGCTCGCCGCAGTCGGCGGGGAGGACATGTCGGTGGGCGGGTAGAGCAGGGCCTGATGGCTGAGCGCCGGCCCGCCGCGGTCGCGGGCCAGCAGGCACATCACGGCCGAGAGGTTGGCCCCGGCGCTCTCCCCCATCACCCCCATCGGCCCGTCGGCTTCCAGGCCAGCGGCGTTCTCCGCGGCCCAGACCAGGGCCGCGTAGCAGTCGTCGACGGCAGCGGGGAACCGATGGCCCGGCGCGAGCCGGTAGTCCACCGACACCACGACCGCACCGACGGTCACCGCGACGGAACTGCAGAGCCAGTCACCCAGACGCAGGTCGCCGAAGACGAACCCGCCGCCGTGGAAGTAGACGACCAGCGGCCGGGCGCCGGAATTGGGCCGAACGGGCCGGTAGACGCGCACCGGAAGATCCCCGCCCGGCCCGGGAATGGTCCGGTCCTTCACCACGGTGCCCGGCGACACCGTCCCGAAGATGCGGTTGGTGAGGGCGTTGTCCGGGACGTGCCGGGCCTGCAGGGCGATGACCTCGGCCTCGCTCCTCGTGGCGATCGAGCCCTGGCGCCGCACCATCCAGGCCCACAGCCGCAGCCGGCGATCTATCGGTGCCATCCGCGCTCCCTTCCATCACGGCGTTCGATCACGGTGTTCGATCACGGTGTTCCATCACCGGTGAGACCCTTACTTGCATTCACGGAGAATGTTATTCTCCAAGAATGCACCCCCCGGGATGGCAGGTAAAGCGGTTGGAGGTTGCCCGTGGAGTTTGAGTTCGACGAGGACCAGCGGCTGCTCCAGCAAATGGTCCGCGAGACGGTGGCCAAGTCGCGGTCGCTGCCCGCCGAACAGCTCTGGACCACCTACCTGGATCTGGGCTGGCTGGAGGCTCCTCCGGTGGAGCTGGCCATCGTGCTTGAGGAACTCGGATACGTCGCCGATCCGACCCCGTTCCTCGCCACCGCCACCTGGTTCGCGCCGCTGGCCGGCCGGCTGCCCGCAGGCGCGGGCACGGGGGTGTGCGACGGAACCGGGCGGTTCGTCCTCGATGCGGACAGGGCCGATGAGATCGCGCTGGTCACGCGCGACGGCGTGGTGGTCGCGAGCGGCCCGGAAGTGAACGCGGAACGGGTGACGACGTTCGACCCGACCTTGCATGTAGCTCACGTTAACGCGCCGGACCTGGTGCCTGCTATTCCGGACCTGGCCCTGATGGGCCTGGCGATCTCCACCGTCGGGAGCTGCCGGCGCATCCTGGACCTGACCGTCGCGCACGTGAAGCAGCGGGTCCAGTTCGGCGTGCCGATCGGCTCCTTCCAGGCGGTCAAGCACAAGGCCGCGGACATGTACGTCGCGATCGAGCGGGCCCGGGCGCTGGCCTACTTCTCCGCGCTGACCATCGCCGAGGACGATCCGCGCCGCGGCCGGGCGGCCCGGATGGCCAAGGCCGCCGCCGGGGAATGCCAGCGGGTGGTCTTTGCCAACGGCTTCCAGCTTTTCGGCGGCATGGGCTTCACCTGGGAGAACGAGTTGCAGATCTACCTGAAGCGGGCCAAGGCCGGTGACCTGTTGCTGGGGACGGCAGCCGTGCACAGGAAGGCGCTGCTCTCGTGAGGCTGGCCGCTGACCCGGCGGTCGAGAAGTTCCGCGCCGAGTTCTCCGCCTTCCTCGACGCGCACCTGCCCAGCGAGGCGGAGGCCACGCCCCGCCCGCGGTCCAGCTCGGACATGCCGGAGTGGGCTGGGAAGTGGCAGCGGGCGCTGTTCGACGCGGGCTGGCTCCTGCCCGGCAACCCGCCCGAGTATGGCGGGCGCGACGCCACGCTGCCGCAGCAGCTCGCGTACCTGGAGGAGCTGTCCGAGCGGCGGATCTACCACAGCTTCAACCCGCAGGGCCTCGGCATCATCGCGGCCTCAATCCTGACGTTCGGGACGCAGGAGCAGAAACAGCGGTGGGCGGTGCCGATCCTGCGGGCGGAGATCACCGCGTCCCTCGGCATGAGCGAGCCGGGTGCCGGATCTGACCTGGCCGGGCTGCGCACCCGCGCGGTCCTGGACGGGGACTACTTCGTGGTGAACGGGCAGAAGGTGTGGACCTCCGGAGCACATGACGCGGATGTGCTGCTGACGTTCGTGCGCACCGATCCCGATGCCCCCAAGCACAAGGGCATCAGCGTCCTGCTCATCCCGACCAGCACCGAGGGAGTGGTCAGGAGGCCGTTCGCGTCCATCGCCGGCCTCGATGACCTGGACTTCAACGAGGTCTTTTTCACCGACGTGCGGGTGCCACAGGAGAACCTCATCGGCCAGCTGAACCAGGGGTGGACGGTGGCGCACGGCTCGCTCGGCCACGAGCGGACCCTGCTGTGGCTGAGCTTCGCCGAGCGGCTCGACGACCTGATCAGGGACGGAGCCTCCGACCAGGAGTGGTACGCGACGCTGCTGATGGACGCCCAGGCGCTCAGGCTGCTCGGCTACCGCCAGCTCGGTGCAGTCAAGGGCGGGGGCGAGCGGGACCCGGCCGAGCTGTCCGTGCTGAAACTGCTCGGCTCCGAGGCGGTGCAGGCCGCCTCCCTGCACGCGCTGGAGGAGCTCGGCCCGGAAGGCCTGGTTCATCCGGCGGTGACCGGCCCGTACAACCACATGAACAACGACGCGTTCATCGCCAGCTGGTTCGAGCGGTACACGCGGAGCTTCGCCGGGACGATCGCCGGCGGCACCTCCGAGATCCAGCGCAACATCATCGCCGAGCGCATCCTCGGCCTGCCCAGGTAGAGGCTCTGCTGGCCAGGAAGGAACCCTGATGGACGACCAGATTCTCTACGAGGTCAGCGACCGGGTGGCGGTCATCACGCTGAACCGGCCCGAGAGGGCGAACGCCCAGACCATGGGGCTGCTGGACGACCTGGACGCGGCCTGGACCCAGGCCGCGTCCGACGAGGAGGTCCGGGTCATCGTGCTGCGCGGCAACGGCAAGCACTTCTCTTCCGGGCACGATCTGAAGGACCGCTCCTACCCGACGCCGGAGAAGATCACCCTGGACCGGATCTACAACCTCGAGGCACGTAAGTACCTGGAGTACTCCCTGCGCTGGCGCAACGTGCCCAAGCCGTCGATCGCCGCGGTGCAGGGCAAGTGCATCGCGGGCGGGCTGCTGCTGTGCTGGCCCTGCGACCTGATCGTGGCGGCGGACAACGCCGAGTTCTCCGATCCCGTGGTTTACATGGGGATCGGCGGGGTGGAGTACCACGGCCACACCTGGGAGCTCGGACCGCGCAAGGCCAAGGAGATCCTGTTCACCGGCCGGGCCGTCACCGCCGAGGAGGCGGAGAAGGTCGGCATGGTCAACCGCGTGGTGCCGCTGGCCGAGCTGGAGGAGGCCACCATGGAACTGGCCCGCCAGATCGCCCAGATGCATCCGTTCGCGCTCCGGCAGGCCAAGCGGGCCGTCAACCAGACCCTGGACGTGCAGGGTTTCTACGCGGCCATCCAGTCGGTGTTCGACATCCACCAGACCGGGCACGGGAATGCGCTGAGCGTCAGCGGATATCCCGTCCTCACCCGCCTGGCCGACATGAAAGAACGCATCAAGACGCAATGAGCGGCATTGAAGAGCAAAGCGCCCCGCTGATGCGGGTCGGGTTCATCGGCCTGGGCAGCCAGGGCGGTCCGATGGCGCGCCGGATCATCGGCGCGGGCTATCCGGTCACGCTGTGGGCGCGGCGTCCCGCCACCCTCGAGCCCTTCGCCGACACCTCCGCGAAGGGCTCCGGCTCCCCCGCTGAGCTGGCCGCGGCCAGTGACCTGGTGTGCGTTTGCGTGGTCAGCGACGCCGACGTCGAAGAGGTCCTCGCCGGCGAGCACGGTGTGCTGGCCGGGCTTCCGAGGAAGGGGGTGGTCGCCGTACACAGCACCATCCACCCTGACACCTGCCGCCGCCTGGCCGATATGGCTGCCGCCGCGGGCGCGCGCCTAGTCGACGCGCCGGTCAGCGGCGGCGGCCCCGCGGCCGCGGAGGGCCGGCTGCTGGTCATGGCCGGCGGCGACGCCGAGACCGTGGAGTACTGTCGTCCGGTCTTCGCGACCTACGCTGATCCGGTGGTCCACCTCGGCCCGGTCGGGTCCGGTCAGCTCACCAAGCTGCTCAACAACGTCCTGTTCACGGCCAACCTCGCGACCGCCGCCAGCACGCTGGCGCTCGGGCAGGCGCTCGATATCGACCCCCGCCGCCTCGCCGACGTCATCGCCCACGGCAGCGGGTCGAGTTTCGCGCTGGGCCGGATCAGCGCCGCCGGCGGCACGCTCGATCGCATCGCCTCCGTGGCCGGACCGCTGCTGCGGAAGGATGTCCGGCTGGTGGCCGATCTGGCCGATGCGGTCAACGCCCAGGCAGGCACCGTCATGACCGCCGCCGACGACGCCCTTTCCCTGATGCACCACCCGCGGTGAGATCCGCGGACCGCATCGTCGTGGTGGGCGGCGGAGCGGCCGGCGTCGCCACGGCTGCGATGAATCCGAGGTGCATCATGAGCTCCTGTTCACAGTGGTGAGCGTGCCGCCCACTAGCACGGCCCGGACGGGTTCGGGCAGGCCGGGCACCTCCGCCAGCGGCGTGTGCAGGACGACCAGGTCGGCCGTCATCCCGGGGCGCACCCGGCGGGAGGCGCCGCCCGGGTCGTCGGGTGGCGCCAGGTAAGCGCAGAGAGCCTGACGGAAGGTGATTCGTTCCCCGGGCCCGGCGACCTGCCCGGAGGCGGTACGCCGGGCGGCTGCGGCGGCCATCACGGCCCACGGGTCGAGCGGCCCGTACGGGGCGTCGCTAGACAGCGCCACCGGGATGCCGGCCTGCCGCAAGGTGGCGCAGCGGTACAGGTCGGGACGGTCATCGGGGGGCAGTTCCCGCAGGAAGTCATCGCCCCGGTGGGGCAGGAAGCCGGGCTGGGTCACCACCCGCAGGCCGAGCCGGGCGAGTTCCGGGATGAGTTCGGCCGGGATGAGCGCGGCGTGCTCGATCCGGTCGCCGGGCCGCGGGCCGGCGTCGCCGAACGCCGCCAGCAGCAGCACCAGGGCCTCCCGGGTGACGCAGTGCACGGCGACCGGGCGCCCGGCGGCGTGGGCGGCCCGTATCCGGCCGGCCAGCTCGTCGTACCGGGGCAGCCTCGAGTCGGCGAGAACGATCTTGTACGGCCCGGCAGCCGGCCTCTTGGCGCCGCCGGGGAGCGCCGCCCCGAGGGGCGTACTGAGGGGCACGCCTAGCAGTTGCACGCGCTGGGGCAGGTCCCCGCGGGCCATGGCGTCGCTGATCGCCGTGAGGGCGGCGGCGTCCAGGTCCGGGGTGGCGTCGGTGACAGCCGTGATGCCGTGGCGGAGCAGGGCGGCGCCCACGGGGGCCAGGCCGGGCGGACCGGAACCGGGCAGGCGGGAACGCAGCCAGGCATCCGCTCGCCAGAGCCGCCCGGTCGGGCGGCCATCCGCGCCCCGCTCAACCCCGGGCTCCACGCCAGGCGCTCCGCCTTCTCCGATCGCGGCCGGCGCCCCGGTCGCGGGCAGCGCCCCGATAGAGGCCAGCGCCGCGGTGTTGAGCATCCACAGCGCGCCGCTGCGGTGCTGGATCCGGACCGGTCGGTCGGCGCGCAGCCGGTCCAGGGCGACCGCGTCCAGGTCACCGGCGACCGATTCGGTGTATCCCACCCCGCGGATCCAGCCGCGGGCGTCCGGCGCGGCGGCGGCCAGCGCCGCGGCCAGCCCGGCCCGGTCCGTCACCTGGGGCGGGCCGCAGCGGGCTGACTCGCGCCAGGCCGCCAGGGCGTGCAGGTGAAGGTGATGATCGCAGAGCCCGGGGAGCACGGCGCCGCCCCGGCAGTCATGTACGTCCTCGCCTGGCCGCCGCTGGAGCGCGGGGGCCACGTCGGTGACCCGCCCGCCGCTGACGCGAAGATCTGCCCGGATCCGCCCGTCGATTTCGGCCCCGTCGATTTCGGCCCCGTCGATTTCGGCATTGCGCAGGAGCAGGCCGGTCACGGCGACACCCCGAGGGTCCTACGCTGGTCAGCGTGGCTGACCTGCCCCGGGTTTCGATCGCCGAGCTCGCCGATCTCGCGGGCGGCGGCGCTGCGCGGCCGCCGCTTGACGAGGCCGGTCAGGTCACCGAGCCGCTGATGGCGGTCGACCTGGACGGCGGCGCCCCGCAGGCGGTGCTGGAACGCGCCGCGGCCCGGGCCCGCGACCAGGACCGGCTGCTGGTGGGGATCGCCACCGGGCCGCTGGCCGGGTCCGTCCGCCCGCTGCTGGCGGCACTCGACCTGACCCTGGCCGCCGCCGAGGCCAGGGGGGTCTGGGGGGATGGAGTCCCCCCAGGATCGGGGGGGTCTGGGGGGGGCGTCCCCCCGGCTAGCACAGTCGAGTGCGTGAGCGTCGCCGATCTGGACGAGGCGGCGGGAACCCTGAGCCGGGCGGCGGCGCGCAACCCGCAGGCCTCCCTGGTGCTCGGCCAGGTGCTGAGGATCACCGAAGGGCTGCCGGTCAGCGCGGCGCTGGAGGTGGAGTCGTTCGCCTATTCCACGCTGCTTGGCGGCCCGGAGTTCGGCCGCTGGCTCGGTGCCCGGGGCGACCGGCCGCTGCCCCCGCCGGCCGAGCTGCCGGTGATCGTCCGCCGGGACGGCCCGCGCCTGCTCATCACCCTGAACCGCCCCGAACGCCGCAACGCCTACGGCCGCCAGCTGCGGGACGCGCTCACCGACGCGCTGCGGGTGGCACTGCTCGACCCCGCCGTCACCCGCGTCGTGCTCGACGGGGCCGGGCCCTGCTTCTGCTCGGGCGGCGACCTGGCCGAGTTCGGTACCACCCCGGACCTGGCCACCGCACACTTCGTCCGGACCCGCGCCGGGGCCGCCCGGCTCATCGGTGAACTCGGCACCCGGATAGAGGCGCGGGTGCACGGGCCGTGCGCCGGGGCGGGCATCGAGCTGGCCGCCTTCGCCGGCACGGTCGTGGCCGACGCGGGCACCACCTTCCGGCTCCCCGAGGTGGGCATGGGACTGATCCCCGGGGCCGGCGGCACGGTCAGCATCCCCCGGCGCATCGGCCGGTGGCGCACCCTGTACCTCGCCCTGACCGGCCAGGCCCTCGACGTGGCGACCGCGCTGGCCTGGGGCCTGGTCGACCGGGGCCCTACCGCCGGGCACGAGTGACCTGCCGCGGCGGTGTCACCGGAACGGTCCCGGCCGCGCCCTCGACCACCCAGCCTGACCCGTCCGGGCGGGCGGCCAGCGAGGGCTGAGCGGTGTTAGCTGGGTCGAGGGTGGCGGCGACCACGTCGGACATGGCGATGTCCAGCAGTGCGCCTGCCGCGGGGGCGCAGGCGGCCGCGACCGCGGCGGCCAGGCCGGTGAGCGGGTCGGCGATAGCGTCGCCGGCGAACAGCGGGAGCCCGTCGGCGTCGCGTGCCACCAGGCCGGCCCCGGCGGCGACGTCGTCGCCGAACCCGACCCGGTCACTGGCCCGTCCGTACGCGGTGATCGACACCCACGTGGTGCCCGCGGCGGCGGCGGCTTCCGCGTCCAGCCCGAACCGGGCCAGGGCGCGCGGCCGGGACGACTCGATGACGATGTCGGCGGCCCGCACCAGGGCGGCCATCTCCGCCCGGCCGCTGCTGGTCCCGGGGTCCAGGGTGACGCAGCGGTGCCCGGCGTGCAGCAGCCGGTAGAACGCGGCGTTCCCGGACCGGGCGCCGTCTGGCCTGTCCGGCGTCTCGACCTTGACCACCCGGGCACCGGCCAGCCCGAGCAGGTGGGCACAGAGCGGGCCGGCCCACAGGGCGCTGAAGTCGGCCACCATCAGCCCGGCGAGCGGCCGGGAGGGGCTGCTGGCCTGGGGAAGCACCGGTGCGACGGCACCGCGCACGACCGGGGCCGCTGGGGCCATTGGGGTGACCGGGGTGACTGGGGCCGCGGCGATGCTGAGCATCTCGGCCCGCTGGGCCAGTTCGGCCCCGGTGTGCACACGCAGCCAGCGGGTCAGCGCCGGCCACGGGTCAGCGCCGGTGTCTTCGCCGACGAGCGCGCCGAGCAGCGCGGCGTCGTCGGGGCGGGCACAGGACACGGCGGCCCACCCGTCGGCGGTGGGCAGCAGCCGACAGGCGCCTCCCGCCGAGATCGCGCCCCGCCGGCGGTGTCCGGTGAAGGCAGCCCGTTCGGCCAAAATTTGCGCGCCATCCACCTGCACGCCGGTCGCGGTGGCGAACCGGTCCGCTAGCTCCGCCGCGACGGTGGCGGCGCGGCCGGGCGGGACCAGCGGCGGGCCGTCGGCCCGACCGGTCAGGGCCATCACCCCGCTGCGCGCCCAGTCGGCGACCAGGTCCTCGCTCAGCGTGGTGCCATCCGGATGGAGCCGTCAAGGCGAATCGTCTGGCCGTTGGGGGCACCGCCGGTGACTAGGGCGGACAATCCTGCGATACGCACGCGTGACTCTATCCCCTTCCTGGCGCGATAAGAGGCCGAGCGACTTGCTGATGATCGACTTCATGACCTCGCTGGCCGGTAGAGCTTCCGCGCGGCCCGCGTGCCGATGTGAGAATCGGCATCTACTACAAAGGTTGTCTCGGACACAAATGTGAGAATACGGTTCTCCTGTGGCTAGAACAAGGGTAAGCGGGCTGTCGATCGACTACGAGCTGATTGGCGATGGGCTATCGCGGGGGCGGCCGTGGGTGATCACGCCGGGCGGCCGGTTCAGCAAGGACTCGCCCGGCGTGCGGGAGCTGGCGACCGCACTGGCGGAGCGCGGCAACCGCGTGCTCATCTGGGACCGGCCGAACTGCGGCGCGTCGGACGTGTGCTTCACCGGACCGTCCGAGTCCGCGATGCAGGCCGACGTCCTGGCCGCCCTGCTGGCCGACCTCGACATGGCGCCCGCCGTGATCGCCGGCGGGTCCGGCGGCTCCCGGGTGTCGCTGCTCACCGCGGCCCGTCACCCCGATGTCGCGGCCGGCCTGGCCATGTGGTGGATCAGCGGGGGAACCTACGGCCTGATGGTCCTGGGTGTCCACTACTGCGGCGGATCGCTCACGGCCGCGTGGAACGGCGGCATGGAGGCCGTCGCGAAGCTGCCCGAGTGGGCGGAGGTGCTCAGCCGGAACCCCGCCAACCGGCAGAGGTTCCTCGACCAGGACCCCCGGGAGTTCATAGCCGCGATGGAACGCTGGATGGCGGCGTACTGTCCGTGCGGGGACGAACTCGTCCCCGGCCTGCCGGACACCGAGGCCCGGCGGCTCGACGTTCCGGCCCTCGTGTTCCGGAGCGGCGCGAGCGACTTCAATCACACCCGCGCGACGTCCGAGCAACTGGCCCGGCTGCTGCCGAACGCCCGGCTCGTCGAGCCGCCCTGGGGGGACGGCGAATGGAACGAGCGCTCGGCCGCGCGCCCCGGGGGAAGCAGCGAGGGCCTGTTCGTGGGCTGGCCGCTCCTGGCCCCGGCGTTGCACGCCTGGGCGGACGAGACCGCCTTAGCGTGTGGCGGGGCGATCCGCAGTCGGACTGACCAGCAGCTGCCGCGCCAGCGAGCTGGTGTACTCCCGGAACACCTCGGTCAGCGGGATCGAGGGATCGAGCAGCCAGGACGTCTCCATCCCGTACAGGAAGGCGACGATCTCCGTGGCCTTGACCACCGGATCCACATCCGCCCGGTACCGGCCCGCACGCTGGCCCCGCCGGATTCCCTCCGCCACCGTCTCCACCGCCGACCCGTACCGGCGCAGGAAACGCCCGTGCAGCGGAGCATCAGGATCGAGGTTCTCATGCAGCAGGACGGTGAATGTGCCGACCAGGCCGGGGGCGCGCCGGAACCGCTCGGTGACCTTCTCGAGCTCCTCGAGGATGTCGCCCGAGCGGTCGGCGTTGGCGTCGTCGTCGGCGTCGCGGACGTCGAGCACCGCGCTGAGCAGCTGCTCCTTGGACTCGAAGTGGTGCAGCAGGCCGGCCGGGCTGACGCCAGCTTCCTGGGCGATCTGCCCGAGGGTGGTGCCACGCCCGCCGTTACGCATCAGCAGCCGCTGCGCGACCGCCAGGATCCGCTGCCGGCGGTCCTCACCCTTGGCCAGGAGCGTGGCGTAGGGCCTCTGATCGGGCATCCGGCTCCCTTCAACCAACCTACTGAACGTACATTAGATAAGTTATTAGACGGTGACAAGGGTAACCCGAGCGTAACCTCACGTTCGGGCCTGAGCGCACGGCTGAGCCATCCAGGTCGGCCCGGGAAGTCACGACTCCGTGCTGGTGAGATCGCGGCTGACCTCTTTTTCGAACACGCGGTCAGCCAACAGGCTGAGATCGTAGGACCGGCGGGCCATCCAGAACCGCAGGAAACCGGTCAGCGAATACCGCAGGAACAGCGCCGAGCCGACAATGCTCACGGTTACCCCGCCGAGAGCGACCGTGATGGCGTCCCGCTGGACGAGCGCATCGGTGGTGCGGTGCGAGATCAGGTAGGCCGATACCGCGAGCACCGGCCCGAGCACCATCAGCACCACGCCGAGGCGAAGCCACAGGCGGGGCCGGCCGGCAGCCGGGTCGGGGATCTTCAGTTCGCCCAGTTCGCGGACGAAGCGGTCCGCACGCGTCTCGGTCGAGGTCAAGTGGAACTCCCCAGGTAGAGGGCGGACAATTCGGCACGCAACGCGCTGTCGGGGCGGCCCTGCCGTTCCACCCGGCCGCGCACGAGCACGGCCGCGTGATCGGCGATACCGAGGACGGCGGACGCGAACTGCTCGACGATCAGAACGGCCACGCCCTGCTGGGCGATCTCGGCCACCTGCTCGTAGAGCCGGCTGACGACCAGCGGGGCCAGGCCCATGGAAAGCTCGTCAAGCAGCAGCACGGCGGGGTCGGTGGCCAGGCCCCGGGCCAGGGTGAGCATCTGCTGCTCGCCGCCGGACAGGGTACCGGCCGCCCGGGAAGCACACCGGGCCAGGACGGGAAACCGGGTGAACGCGAGCTCCTCGATGTGCTCTCGGCTGTGGCCGGTGAACGTCATCATCAGGAGGTTGTCGCGGACCGACAGGTTGGGGAACACGCCGCGTCCTTCGGGAATCAGGCAGACTCCCGCGCGGGCCAGGTCCCGGGGGACGGCGCCGGTCACGTCCCGGCCGCCGAGCAGGAGCCGGCCGGATTGCACGGGATGAACCCCCGCGGCCACCCGCAGCGTGGTCGTCTTGCCCGCGCCGTTCGGGCCGAGCAGGGCCACCACCTGACCCGCGGAGACACACAGGTCCACGCCGTGCAGCACAGCGACCCCGTCGTAGGCGGCGCGCACCTCGCGCAGCTCCAGCAGGACATTCACAGGACCTCCCCGACGTCCCCGAGGTAGGCCGCCAGGACGGCCACGTCGCGGCGGATCTCCGCGGGCGGGCCGACCGCGATGATCTTCCCCAGATCGAGAACGTGCACCTCGTCGCACACGCCCATGACCAGGCCCATGTCGTGCTCGACCAGGACGACCGCGGTCCCGTCGGCGGCCAGGACGCGCAGCAGGACCGCGAACCGCTCGGTCTCCTCGGCGTCCTGCCCGGCCGCGGGCTCGTCGAGGAGGAGGAACTTCGGGCGCAACGCCAGCGCTCGCCCGACCTCGACCAGCCGGGCCACCCCGGTGGACAGCGCGTCGGCGGGGCGGTCGGCGAGTTCGGCCAGGCCCAGTCGGGCCAGGAGGTCGGTGACGGCGCGGGCGGCCCGGCGCCGCTCGGGTCCGAGCTCGGCGGCGAGCAGCAGGTTGTCGTGAACGCTCAGCCGACCGAAAAGCTCCAGCCGCTGGAACGTCCGGGCCAGCCCGTGCCTGGCGCGGCGCGCGGGCCCCAGCCGGGTGACATCCCGGCCGTCTAGGAACACCTGCCCCGTCGACGGCCTGCGCAGCCCGCAGATAACGTCGAACAGGGTGCTCTTGCCCGCCCCGTTGGGCCCGATCAGCCCGGTGACCCGCCCCGCCGGCGCCGTCATCGCGACCCCGTCCAGCGCCCGGTTGCCGCCGAAGGCAACGGTCACGCCGCTAACCTCCAGCGATGCCACGGGCCAGCACCTCCTCGTCCTCCGGCCGCCACTCACGCCGCACACCCCACCATTCCACCGGGATCTCCGGCTGGCGAGCGGCCTGGCGAGCCGCGTAGCCGCGCACTGCCAGCACCATGAGCAGGGCGGCGCCGAAGAACACCCACCCGTTGATCACGTGGGCTAGCTCCAGCACCCAGGCCAGCGTGAGCCCGCCGACCAGCGCGGCCGCGGCAATCCGGTTCCGGCCGACCGGCTCCCCATCCCGCCGCAGCCTGGGCACGACGCCGTCCGGGTTGCTGCCGAGCCCGATCCCGGCCAGGGCGGGCAGGATCGCGGCCAGGTTGCCGGCCCACGGCGCCACCTCGACCAGCGCGGCGAACGACCCTCCGACGGTGATCCCGGTGAACAATCCGTCGCCCACGCTGGCCAGGCCGCCGACCACCGCGATCAGGAAGATTGGCAGCCCCGCCACCAGGCTGAACTGGCCGGCGGTGACCGACTGCTGCTGCATCGTGTACAGCGCCCCGCCGAGCCCCGCCATGCCCGCCGCCAGCGCGAACACCGCCACCCTGGCCGCCAGCAGGCTGCCGCCGAGCGTCGCATAGGCGGCCTCGCTGTCGTGCAGCGCGATCAGCCGCCTGCCGAACCTGCCGCGCCGCAGCGCCGCCACCCCGAGCGAGAGCAGGCCAAGGCAGACGGCGGCCAGCACCATCAGGTCCGGCTCGCTGCCGAGCGTCAAGCCGAACAGCCGGGGACCGACGGCGCTTACCGAGCCCTGGTTGAATAGCGCGATCCGGTTCCCGAACACCTGGAACGACGGCAGGTTGAAGATCCACTGATCGCAGACGACGGCGAAGGCCGCGGTCCCCAGGGCCAGGTAGATCCCGGACAGGCGCAGCGCGGGCACCGCGATCAGCGCGCCGGCCACCGCCGCGACCGCGATCGCCACCACCAGCGCCCACCACTGCCCGTCCGCCCCGAGATGCGCCCAGACGAGCGCGCCGATCCCGGCCATGCTGAGCTGGCACAGCGAGATCTGCCCCGCGTAGCCGGCCAGCGGGACGTAGGACAGCGCGACGATGCCGAGCGAGAAGATCGCACCGTAGCTGATGAGATCGGCATTGCTCAGCACCGAGGCCAGCACCACGCCGAAGGCCACGACCGCCGCGGCGAAAACGGCCGTCCCGCGTATGGTCGGCGCAGGGACCGGGCGCAGCCGCCGGTCGCGGCCTCGCAGCCGCCCGTGCGGGAACACCAGCAGCGCCGCGAACAGCAGCAGCGCGGGAGCGGCCAGCCGCAGCCCGGTCAGGAAGGCATTATTCGGCGGCAGGTAGCCGGTCAGGTAGCTTTCCAGGGCGCCGACGACGACCGCCCCGGCGAAGGTCAGCGGCAGGCTGCGCAGCCGGCCGAAGACGGCCGCGGTGTAGGCGCTGACGATCAGCAGCGAGAGCTGGGTGGCGTCCAGCGTGAGCTCCGGCGCGATGAGGATGCCGCCGACCGCCGCCATCTGGGTGCCGAGGATCCACGCGACCCGGTTCGCCCGCACCGGGTCGGCGCCCATGAGCCCGGCCAGGGCCCGGTCATCCACGACCGCCCGCATCTCCGCGCCGGTCCGGGTCCGGTGCAGCACCGCCCACAGGCCGGCCGCGACCAGCACCGCGACGATCATGGTGATGGCCTGGTGCCAGGTGATCGTGGCCGGCCCGAGGCGCAGCGACGCGGCGCTGGGGAAGAACGGCGGCAGCGCCCGGACCAGGTTGGGATTCCAGATCCAGCGGGCGGCGGCGATCAGCCCGCTGAGCAGCGCCACCGTCACTACCAGGCGCTGCGCCTCACCCAGGCCCTGGACTGGCCGCATCAGGACCCGCTCGACCAGCAGGCCGAAGGCGGGGGCGAGCCCGAGCAGCACCACGGCGAGGGCGACCGGGACCGGCCACCCCCAGCCGATGGTGAGCTGCCAGTAGGTGAACGCCGCCAGCATGCCGACCGCACCCTGCGCGAAGTTGAACACGCCGGTGGTGGTGTAAGTCAGCACCAGCCCGCTGCCGATGATCGCGTAGATCGCGGCGGTGCTCAGGCCGACGATGCCGTAGGCGAGGAACTGCTGCATTGGTTGCGGATTACTTCAGGTCGCTCAGGCTCTTGCCGACGCTGGCCAGGGTGACCGGCGGGGGGTAGGTGCCCTTGAGCTTGTACACCGGGGCGCCGCAGCGGTAAGGACCGTCGTTGGCGCCGAACGAGGCGGGCTGCCACCCGGCCGGGGTGGCCTGCTCGATGTCGTAGCAGTTCGGCGGGGAGTCCGGCTGGGTCAGGTCGACCGGGGCGGTCAGGCCGCCACCGGTCCAGGCGGTCTGCTTCAGGGCTGCTTCGTACACGCACTTGCGGGTCAGGTTGCTGCCGCAGGTCTCGGCGGATACGGCGAAGATCAGCCAGGCGGAGAAGGCCTGCAGTGCCTGCAGCGTGATCGGCTGTCCGGGGGCGTACTTGGCGTACATGTTGATGACCTGCTGGCTGGCCGGGTTGGCCGAGGCCTTCTCCAGCGGGTAGACCGCGGGCAGGTCGGCGTAGTTGTGCTGGAAGGACAGGGACTTGCCGGCCAGCTGGATGAGCGCGGGGCCGTAGGCGTTGGTGTTGGCGTCGATCCAGTCCAGCTTGTAGTTCATATTGGTGAGGACCGCTTCCAGCGCGGCGAGCTCCTGGGGCGTGCCGAAGAAGGTAATCCCCTTGATGGCGTGGCTCTTGATGAACTGGCCGTAAGGCGTCCAGTCCGAGGCTCCGGTGACCGGGAAGACGTCGTTGTAGACGTTGGTCGCGCCCAGGGCCCTGTAGGTCTCCTCCGTTTGAGCTACATCGATCTGGGTGATGGGCGACTGGCCGAAGACGATGCCGACGGAGCTCTTCGAGTCCGGGTACGTCTTCAGCAGCCAGCTGAAGTAACCGGCGTAGGGCGAGTAGGAATGGCCGAACGTGATCGGGTAGACCTGCAGGGCCGAGTTGTTGTTCTGCGGCATGACGACCTGCGCGTCGAAGTCAGGCAGCAGGCAGGACACCCGCTGCTTGACCGCCAGGCCGTCAAGCGCGGCGGAGCCGCCGGCCAGGACGAAGTCGGAGCCGCAGGCTCCGGTCACCGTCTGGACGACGTTGAGCATCCCGGTGTCCCTGATGTCAGGCACCAGCTTGCGGCCGTTGATGCCGCCCGCCGCGTTGCACCAGGCGGTGAACACGTTCGCCGCGCTGATGAGCTGCGGATCCTTGGTGAAGCCCACGTCGGTGAGCACGCCGACCTTGATCTGGCTCGCGGTCACCCCCTGGTCGGGCGCGCCGGTCGCGCTGCCGGAGCGGCAGACGTTCTTCAGGCTGCCGAAGTCCCCCGGGGCGGTGGCCGCGGTGGATGCTTGCGAGGTGGTGGTTCCGCCGGCGGAGCTGCTTGAGCCGCTCCGGCTGCATCCGGCGGCGACCAGGGCAAGCGCCGCTAGGGCGGCGATGGTTCTTATCTGGAACTTCACTGGGTTTCCTCCTCAATACGGTCCCTGGTCGAGTGTCCTCCTCTCGATAGAAGGAAACTAGCTTCTCTTTTATAAAGAATCAATAATCTTGACGATGAGATCCGGCGGGTCATACCTTGCGGGTGACGCCGCCGTCCACGCGGATGATCGCCCCGGTGGTGTAGCTCGACGCCGCGCTGGCCAGGTGCAGCGCTAGGGGCGCCACCTCCTCGGGCTCACCCATCCGCCCCAGCGGCACGAACGGCACCTGGGCCCCCTCGGGTGGCGCCCAGGCCTTGCTGATGTCGCTGCGGAACGGGCCGGGCAGGATGGCGTTGACCCGCACCCTGGGGGCGTAGGCGTCGGCCAGCCCTACGGTGAGGGCGTTGAGGCCGGCCTTCGCACAGGCGTAGGGCAGCTCGTGGACGCTGGCCGTCAGGGACCCGGCGGTGCCGATGTTGATGATGGATCCGCCGTCGTGGGCCGCCATGTAGGTGGCGGCGAGCACCGCGAGCCGGAACGGGCCCTTCAAGTTCACGGCGAGGGTCTTGTCGTAGAGCTCCTCGCTGATCGCGTCGAGGCTGTCGTAGAGCGGCGAAATGCCCGCGTTGTTGACCAGCACGTCCAGCCGGCCGAACTGCTCCAGCGACGCAGCGATGAGCCGCTCACAGTCGGCCCACCGGCCGACGTGGCTGGCGATGGCGACCGCCTGGCGGCCGGTCGAGGCCCGGATTTCGTGCGCGGCTGCCTCGCACGCGTCGAGCTTGCGCGAGGCGATGACCACGTCGGCGCCCGCCTCGGCCAGCGTCTGCGCGATGGCCCGGCCGATGCCACGCGATCCCCCGGTGACGACGGCCACCTTTCCGGTCAGGTCATGGAGTGCTGCTAGGGAAGCCACCAGCCGATCGTGTCACGCTCGGACGCAAGAAGGAAATGCCGTTCTGATAAAATGAGATCAACATTTTCACTACTGCCTTCGAGGTGCGGGAGGTACTGCAGTGACCGCTGCGCCGATGACGCCAAGCTGGCACGCCGAGCACACACCGGACGTGGCGGCCCTCGTCACGGGCTCGGCGGGCGAGACGGTCACCTATGCCGAGCTGGAGGACCGATCCAGCCGGCTGGCCCGGGCGCTTCCGGGGGTGATGGCCCGGAGACAGAACCCGGTGATGTGCTCGATCTCGGCCGGGCTGGGGGTCGCACGTCGCCACAGGTAGTCGGAGATCTTGCCGACCGTGGCGTGGGCGGCGAGCGACGCGTCCAGCTCCGGATCGGCGCTGCCCAGCTGGGTGAACGGCTCGTGCAGCAGCACGGCCAGCGGGGCCGTGGCCGAATGACGCCCGGCGGCGAAGCTGTCGCCGATGCCGCCACCGTTCCAGAGCACGGCGAGGGTCGTCGCCGCGATCTCTTCCCGGGTCTGCGACAGGACGCCCTCGACCCAGCGGCGGACCTTTCCCGCGGGCGTCGGCTCCTTGTCCATCTGGTGGGCGACGTAACTCGCCAGCCGTTCGGCCCCATCTTCCAGCAACGCGGCGACCAGCGCGTCCTTAGAAGGGAAGTGACGGTAGAAGGCGTCATTCGACAGCCCGGCGGCGGCCACGATGTCGGCGACCCGCGGGCGGGAGGCCGTGCCGCCCTGCCGCATGACCTCGAGCGCGGCGTCGAGCAGACGCCGGACCTCGCTCGCGTAGTCCGCGCCCCGCTTGGCCAGCGCGCGCTGGGCGATGCGCGCTGGAACATCGTTCTGTTGGTTCAGAATTGCGTTATCCATCACGAGAATTATATTCTACGACAGACGTCCGCGGCCAGCGAGGAGGCACAATGGCGTGGGATTTCGAGACCGACCCCGAGTACCAGGCTCAGCTGGACTGGGCCGACGAGTTCGTGCGGGAGGAGGTCGAGCCGCTTGACCTGGTATGGAGAGGGCAGCAGTTCGTGCCGCCGGACGCCTCGCTGCGGCGGGTCATCGACCCGCTGAAGGAGGAGGTCCGCAAGCGCAAGCTGTGGGCCACCCACCTGGGTCCCGAGCTCGGCGGCGAGGGGCACGGGCAGCTCAAGCTGTCGCTGCTCAACGAGATCCTCGGCCGCTCCTCGTGGGCCCCGCTGATCTTCGGCTGCCAGGCCCCCGATACCGGGAACGCCGAGATCATCGCCCACTACGGCACGCCGGAGCAGAAGGAGCGCTACCTTCGCCCGCTGCTCGACGGCGAGATCTTTTCCTGCTACTCGATGACCGAGCCGCACGCCGGTTCTGACCCGACGCAGTTCATCACCCGCGCGGTGCGGGACGGTGACGACTGGGTCATCAACGGGTGGAAGTTCTTCTCCTCCAACGCCAGCACCGCGGCGTTCCTCATCGTCATGGCGGTCACTGACCCCGACGTCAGCCCCTACAAGGGCATGTCGATGTTCCTGGTGCCGACGGATACGCCGGGCGTCAACATCGAGCGCAACATCGGGCTAGGCGGCGAACGGCTGGGCGAGGGCCACCACGCGCTCATCCACTACGCGGACGTCCGGGTGCCGGCCGACGCCCTGCTCGGCGGCGAGGGCCAGGCGTTCGCCATCGCCCAGACCCGCCTCGGCGGAGGCCGGATCCACCACGCCATGCGGACGATCGGCCTGGCCAGAAAGGCGCTCGACATGATGTGCGAGCGGGCGCTCAGCCGGACGACGCAGGGCAGCGTGCTGGCCGACAAGCAGTTCGTCCAGGGCTACATCGCCGACTCCTACGCCCAGCTCACCCAGTTCCGGCTGCTGGTCCTTTACACCGCGTGGTCGATCGATAAGCACAAGGACTACCGCAAGGTGCGCAAGGACATCGCCACGGTCAAGGTGGTGATGCCCGGCGTGCTGCACGACATCGCGCAGCGGGCGCTGCAGGTCCACGGCGCGCTCGGCGCGAGCAACGAGATGCCGTTCCACCAGATGATCCTCGGCGCGAGCGTCATGGGGATCGCCGACGGGCCGACCGAGGTGCACAAGGTCACCGTGGCCCGCCAGGTCCTGCGCGACTACTCCCCCAGCGACGACCTGTGGCCCACCCAGCACATCCCCAAGCGCCTCGCCGCCGCGCGGGCGAAGTACGCCGAGTACCTGGAGCACGAGGTGGGCAACCAGTGATCGACCTCGAGCGCCTCGCCCAGTGGATGGACGGCATGGGCCTGCCCGGCAAGGGCGAGCCGGTCGAGCATCGTTTCGTGTCCGGCGGCACCCAGAACGAGATCTACGAGATCCGCCGCGGCGGGTTGCGCTGCGCGATGCGGATCCCGCCTCCGTCGGCGCCCGCGGGGCGGGACGAGGGCATCTACCGGGAGTGGCGCATCATCGAGGCCCTGGACGGCACCGACGTGCCGCACACCGAGGCCGTCGCCATGTGCGCCGACACCTCCGTCCTGGGCCGGGCCTTCTACCTGATGGGTTTCGTCGACGGGTGGTCGCCGATGGACCAGCGCGGCTGGCCCGCGCCGTTCGACGCGGACCTGGCGGCCAGGCAGGGCCTCGGCTACCAGCTGGCGGAGGGCATCGCGCTGCTTTCTAAGGTCGACTGGCGGGCGAAGGGCCTGCACGACCTGGGGCGGCCCGACGGCTTCCACGAACGCCAGGTCGACCGCTGGACCGCCTTCCTCGACCGGATCAAGGGCCGGGAACTGCCCGGTTTCGACGTGGCCGCCGGGTGGCTGCGGGCGCACCGGCCCCTGGACTACATCCCCGGCCTCATGCACGGCGACTACCAGTTCGCCAACGTGATGTTCCGCCATGGCGCCCCGGCCCGGCTGGCCGCCATCGTGGACTGGGAGATGGGCACGGTCGGCGACCCCAAGCTGGACCTCGCCTGGATGGTGCAGAGCTGGCCCGAGGACACCAGCTCGCCCACGGCGTCCTTCTCCAGCTACGCCGACCTGTTCGGCATGCCGTCCCGGTCCGCGCTGCTGGCCCGCTACGCCGAGGTGTCCGGGCGTCAGGTCGATGACATCGACTACTACCTCGTCCTGGCCAAGTGGAAGCTCGCGGTCGTTCTCGAGCAGGGCTTCCAGCGGGCCGGAGACGACGTGAAACTCCAGTCGTTCGGCCCGGTGGTGCTCGAACTGATGAAGGGCGCCGCCGAGCTCGCCGAGAGCACGGACTACGGCTCATGACGTCTGAGGTGCGTGCCGCGGTATGCCGGAGGTACGGTCCTCCGGAGGTCGTGCGGGTCGAGGTGTTCCCGTCACCGCCGCTCGGGCCGGGGCAGGTCCGGGTCCGGGTGCGCGCCGCAGCGGTCAACTACCCCGACGTGCTGCTCGTGGCGAACGAATACCAGGTCAAGGTGCCGGTGCCGTTCGTTCCCGGCAGCGAGTTCGCCGGCGTCATCGCGGAAGTGGCCGAAGGCGTCAGTCATCTCGCGGCCGGCGATCGCGTTTTCGGGACCGCCATGGTGGGTGCCTTCGGCGAGGAGATCGCGGTGACGGCTGAGTCCGTCCGCCGCATACCGGACGGGGTGGACGACGTCGTGGCGGCCGCGTTCGGCGTGGCGCACCGGACGGCGTACCACGTGCTGAAGTCCGTGGCCGCCGTGCAGCCGGGCGAGGAGCTCGTGGTGCTCGGGGCCGGCGGCGGGGTGGGCCTGGCCGCCGTGCAGCTCGGTTCCGTACTCGGCGCCACCGTGACCGCAGTCGCATCCTCTGCTGAGAAGCTCAAGGTCGCGGCGGCCTTCGGCGCGGCCCGCCTGATCAACCACCGGTCAGGCGACCTGCGCCAGGCCCTGCGCGAGGCCCTTCCGGACGGGGCCGACGTAGTCGTCGACCCGGTCGGCGGTGACCTGTCCGAGCCCGCCCTTCGGGCGATGCGGTGGGGCGGCCGGTTCGTGACCGTCGGCTACGCGTCCGGCGCCATCCCGCGGATCCCCCTCAACCTGGTGCTGCTCAAGGGCGTCCATGTCATCGGCTTCCAGTTCCGCGATTTCGCCACCCACGCGCCGGAGGAACTCCGCCGCAACGAGCAGGAGCTCCTGGAACTGCTCGCCACGCACCGGGCGGTGCCCCACATCGGCGCCACGTTCGGCCTCACCGAGGCGGCGGCGGCCCTGCGTCATGTTGGCGACGGCAAGGCCATCGGCAAGGTCGTCCTCGACGTCAGCCAGACGGCCGCGCCTGGTCCCTAGCCGCCGAACGGGGTTACGTCGCAGCGGGCTTCTACTCGGATGGCGTCGGCACCCGCTCAAGTAGCGCGGGGCAGAAGCCGCGGGCAACGGGCTCGCCGGGCGGCGACTTGGGCGCCCACCGACGGGTCAGCCAATGCTGCAGCAACTGCGCGGCGGAACGGTCTCGCCGGTCATGCCTCGACAGATCACGCACGCCGTGCGCGTCAGGTGCACCGAGCGGGAAGCTCCACGTCCCGGCAAGCAGGTCAATCGTTCCGTCCGCCGCCTGAACGTAGAGCACCGGCGGGTCGGCCGACGCCGTGAACTCCTGCCAGCAACTGTCCTCAGAAGCCGTCAAGGCGCACCTATCGATGGGCGAGATCACCGGTGCGCTGCGCGGCGTGTTCGGCACCTACACCGAAACCCCAGTCTTCTGACCAGCGCCAAGGGCGACCGCCGCAGGGCACGCGGCTGATGTGGTCAGACCAGTGACGGGTAACATTGGCGGTCTGTAGCCAGACCTCAGTCCGTGTCCGTCTCTGGCTGGGTGGAGGAACGACATCATGACCGGCGAGGCGGACTGGGAGCCGGTCCGGCGGGTCCGCGCCCACGAGCAGGTGCTCGCGCAGATCGAGCAGAAGATCCTGGACGGGAGCCTTCGCCCAGGACAGAAACTGCCGAGTGAACGCGAGCTCGTGACGGTGCTCGGGGCCGTCGAAGCGGAAATGGCGGCCGCCTTCGCGCGCTTGCCAGATTGGCACAGCACCGCACACTCGCTTGCGACCGAGCACGAAAACATCCTGCGCGCGATCGAGAAAGGCGACGACGACAGGGCAGCCGAACTGGTCGCCGACCATATCACGCGCTTTTACCAGGACAGCATCCTGAACAACAGCTAAATGGAATCACAGGATCGCGAGCAGTCCTCAGATACGGCCTGGTCCAAACTCGGCGGCCAGCCGGGGCTGTGCCTGAACTGCCAGCACGCCAAGATTAACGAGACGCGGCGGGGCACCGCGTATCTTCGCTGTACCCGTTCGGCATGGGACGCCAGGCTGGTCCGCTATCCGCGGCTGCCGGTACGCGACTGCGTCGGATTCGACGCGGAGAACCGCAACGAAAATATGAAAAGCGGCGAACAGCGCCAGCAATAGCTCGGACACGGAAATACCGTGTAAGCAGGCAAATCCAGGCATGGCAAACCGTCACCGTGCCCGGCTCGGGCTGCGGCGGGTGCGCTGCCTGCTGTTTTGCCCTCCTTTCTCGGCCGCCCGTGTCGCTGAGGTGTTAGCCGACGCTGACCGTGAGGGCGTCCTTGTGTCCGCCCGCAGGGTCCGCGCGGCCGAGTCGTGGATGATGCTGACGTGAAGCGGCGCAACCCGGCCTGCCAGGCCGCCTACGCGAGCCCGTCGACCGGCCGACCGGCCGGAAAGAGCATCCGGTTCTAGCCCGGCAGCTCTTCGCGGTGCATCCGTGCCACCAGGCACTCCCCGCCGTGCACTCCCTACCCGGCCACAACGGCATCCTCACCCGCATCGCCGACACGCCGTGCAGAACGGCCAGATCCGCCACCGAAGCCCGAGATCCCCGCAATCCCCCACAACCGAGTTGGCTCACCGGCCCGCCAGAACGCCGTCACACTGCCCACCGGTCCCGCATTCGCGCAGGTCAGGGCACTATATTGTCATCAACCAGCAGCATAAGGTGTGCTGCCCGATGCACCCCTTTCGCGGACACCGACGTAAGCCGCCGTCCAGCTCAGAGGAACGCCGGGAGGTGAGGGTTGGCGGCGGCCCCTTCCTCGTGCCTCAAATGTGCCTCACGCAACGTAGCGGACGTGTTCCGCGCTGCCGAACCAGGTCCAGTCCGGTGGTAGTCGCCAGCGGCTGCCAGCCGCAAGGCATCACGTCGCCTCGGTCTGAAGCATCTCAGCAACGGGCCGCCGGATGCCGATCCGTGCCGGAACACTGGTGAGCGCCGCCACAACGAACACGGTTCCGAGCACCGCGGCGACCAGCCAGAGCACTGGCGGCAGGCCACTCAGGCCATGGGCCCCGACCTTGAACAGGCCGATGCCGAGTGGGAGGCCGAGGATCGCGCCGGGCAGCGCGGGGATGACCTGCGCCATGACCAGCCCGGCTCGGACTTGCTGCGGGGTTGCGCCCAGCGCGAGCGTCACTGCGGAGGCGCGTCTCGCGTCGAGGACCGTCGCCAAGGCGGCGAAGATCGCAGTGAGCGCGGCCAGGGCGACCAGCGAGATCGTGATGGCGGTCAGCACCTGCTCCGCTCGGGGGACATCCGGGTTGACCAGCCCGCCCGACCTCCCGAAGTGAGAGAACTTGTTGTCGACGGCGGCGTGGATGGCGAGCGCGGCGACGAGACCCATGACGGCGACGGCGATACTCGCCGCGCTGAAGATCGCGCGCCGTGGTCGGCGGGCGACAAGGCGCAGCCCGAAGAGCGCCGGCACGGGCAGCTTCCTTGACAGCCGTATCAGCGAATCCCGCCGGCTCGGCAGGCGAGGCGCGTCGGCGAGAGCGCTGACCGTGCTCATCCGCGCCGCACGGATCGCGGGAACGAGAGTCGACGCGAGCGCCACGGCGAGCGAAACGGCGAGGGCAACGACGACCGTGACGAGCGTGAGCGGCGGCGCTCCCGGAGTACCGACGAGGTCGGTCTCGGGCTTGGAGAGGAGCGGGGCCGCACGCCAGCCGGCCAGCAGGCCGACGACGGCCGCGACAAGCGCCAGGAACAGGTTCTCGGCCAGGAAGGTCGCCGCGACCAGGCCTGGCGTGCCGCCGGTGGCCTTCAAGAGTCCGACCCGCCGGGTGCCTTCCGCCAGGCGGCCACCGACGAGGACGGCCACGCTCGCGAGTGCCAGCAGGCCGAGCAGCACGGTGCCGGTAAAGAGGAAGGCCTGGTCGGTGCGCAGGAAGCTGGCGTCCGTGTAGGCGACCGCTGTCCATGCGTGATCGTCTGGCCGAGACTCAGGTTCGCCGCCTCAGCAAAGGACCGCTCGACCACCACGCCCCCCGGTCGGATCCACGTCCCGTCCGTCACCTTGGGCTGGTCGACCGCAGCCACGCCAGGCTCACGCCCTTCGACCTATACTGAGGTAACGATGTCCGTGCTGCGCATGACGGGACCCACCGGGCCGGTACCGCCCACAATCGGATAAGGGCCACTGTGGGCAGCCACCCCCTTGGCGTGGTTCAGCGCCACAAGCGCAGCGAGGTCCGCCGGTGACGTCACGCTGGTGTAGGGGTCATATCCACTCTGGGCCACGACGTCGGGCCCCTTCGTCGCTGCCATGGTCTGCTGGTAGGGGTTGGTGTTCACGCCGTTCAGCGCGAAGGCCAAGCTGAGCACGGCCGTGGCCGCGGCAATGGCGACCACCAAGAGCACTGCCTGGGCGAAGTGGTGACGGATGTCTTGCCGAGCGAGACGAAAGAGCAGCAGGGCTCGCCCCTTCACTCCGCCCGCGCGGCGCGCACGCCGCGGTTGGTTCATGACGTTCTCCTTGGACCTCACCCGAGCTGCTCCCACTCCGCGAAGGTGCCAAGGTGCCCTCGTGAACCGCCTGTCAGCCGCGTCTCGTCGACAAACGCTCCGTCGCGCATCGAGATCAAGCGGTCCGCGGTCGTCGCGATCCGCTCGTCGTGGGTGACGATCACTAAGGTCAAACCCTTGGCGTGCAAGTCCCCCAACAGCGAAAGGACGTCGAACGCCGAAGCACTGTCCAAGTTGCCGGTCGGCTCGTCCGCCAGCACGATTTCCGGGTCGTTCACGAGTGCCCGCGCGATCGCGACGCGCTGGCGCTGGCCCCCGGACAGCATCGAGGGAAGGTGCCGGGCGCGATCGGCCAGGCCGACCTGTTCGAGGAGTGCCGTGGCGCGCGCACGAGCCTCGTTCGGCGAATAACCCGCGAGGAGCGCGGGCAGCTCGACGTTCTCCTGTGCGGTGAGCTCGTCCATCAGCTGGAACGCCTGGAAGACGAATCCGATCTCGTCGCGGCGCAAGTACGCGAGGGCGCGTTCGGAGAGCTCGTCGACGCGTTGCCCCGCGACCGACAGCTGACCGGCGCTCGGACGATCGAGCCCGCCGATCAGGTGGAGCAGCGTCGATTTGCCACAGCCACTCGGACCCATCACCGCCACGGCCTCGCCGCGATTGACGTCGAGGTCGACCATGTCGAGCGCGCGCACCAAGCCCTCGCCGCTGCCGTAGTCCTTGCGCAAACCCTTGGCGTGCACGAGCACGGTGGGCGAGTCGTTCATTTCGGGGTACTCCGTTTCGTCCAGGTCATCTCGCAGGCTTGCAACCAGCGCAGGTCGGCTTGCAGGCGAAGCACGATGCCTTCCATGAGCAACGCTGCGTCGGAATCCTTTTCCTCTTCCATCACCGCGCGCCCCACTTCTCGCAGGCGGCGCAGCAGGTCGCGACGTTGCGCGTCGATGAGGCTGATCGGGTCGGCGAGCGTGCCCTGCGCGGCGGCGATGAGCTTCATGTGGAACTCGGCGAGGTCGGGCCGCGGCCAGCTCACGTCCGACATCCATGCCGTCACCCGCTCCTGACCGGCGGGAGTGAGGCAGTACACCTTGCGATCGGACCGCTGGGTCGGCGCGTCGAGCCGCACAACGAAGCCCCCTTTTTCCAACCGCGCAAGCGTGACGTACATCTGGGCTTCGTTGATCCCCTCGGCCACGGGGCCGAGCGCCCGGGCCAGACGAGCTCGCAGCTCGTACCCGTGGGACGGCTCCTTCGCCAGCATCGCCAGCACGACTTCCTGCTGCACGCTCCAACCTCCCTTAACGGTTCAGCATCCTAAACCGTTAAGGGTATTGGGTCAAGGTCGGTCTCAGACCTCCCCACCTGCGGTCGGATTCGGTGCCACCTTCTGGCCCAACTACGTCGGACACCCGTAGCTGTAAAACCCTCAGGTCCCTGCCGCACGGCGGTTCCGGGTGATGCTGGCTTGCGGGGGGAGCGCTGCACGTTATCTGGCAAGCTGGCGGAGCCTACCCGTGCGGCCTGGAAGGAAACCGATGCCTGTCCGCTTCCAGCTAGTGATCGACTGCGCCGACCCGGACCAGCTTGCCCGCTTCTGGGCTGCCGCGCTCGGCTATGAGCTCGAGCCGCCCCCGTCTGGTTTTCCTACCTGGGACGACTACTACCGCGACCTCGGGGTGCCCGAGGAGGACCTGGGTATCGGGGCGGACAGGATCTTCGACCCGCAGGGCCACGGGCCGCGCATCTGGTTCCAGGTAGTCCCCGAGACCAAGGCCGCCAAGAACCGGCTGCACCTCGACATCCACGCCAGCGGCGGGCGGACGGTCCCGATCGAGACTCGCAGGCAGCGAGTCGACGCTGAGGCCAGCCGGCTAGCCGGCCTGGGCGCCACCATTACCGGCGTCTTGCACCAAGAAGGGCTCGACCACTATGGGGTCGCGATGACAGATCCGGAGGGTAACCTGCTGAATGGCCAGAATGTTACCCGCGGCCCGACTACAGGACTTCCGAATACTTACAGCTACACAGACGCGGGCCAATTAGCAGCAAAGATTTCCTGCCATTTAACGATGAAAGTCACAAGGACTGCTGACGAGTTATCAGGGGTAATGCGCGATTACCTCTGATAACTGGCCTGCGGGCCTCAGCCGGCCTGACTTGCCATCTATCACCCAGGCCTTCTGGGACCGATTCAGCTACCGACCACTTGGTGTCCATAAGGCGGACCGTGCGGGTGAGGTCCGCGCGGCGCAGGTCCACGCCGGTGAGGACCGCGTTGGTGAGGACCGCGCGGGTGAGATTCGCGCCGTCGAGGTTCGCGCAGCGTATTCCAGTACGTCGGCTGGTTTCAACCACCGGCGGCTGCGCCAAGCCTGCGGCGACCTCCCGCCCGCCGGACTCGATTAGCACTACTACCGCCAGAACACAGGCCTGGCATAGGCCAGGCCTGTGTTCTGGAACCTGAGTCTCCGGGACTGGCCGGGATTCAGTCAGCCCGTCTTGAAGAGAAAGAGGAAGTCTTGCACTGTAATGTCCTCACCATCGCCGTTCTTCGCCACCGTCAAGGTGTTGTTCTTTTTCAGGATGCTGGCAGAGAAGTTCTCCCGCCACACCCGTCCGACCGTCGAGTTGAAGTTCTCGCTAACAACGGTCGTGCCGTTGATTTCGACGGTCAGAGTCACGGCGCCGGCTGGTATGACGAGGAACTCGACACTGGCGTTCGTGGCTGTGCTGACGTTGGCGGTTTCGAAATCGACTTGCTCGAAGTCTACGGCGGCGCCCTTCTTCAGGGTGATCGGGGTGTCCACCAATGTCGTGAAGTCCGTGGCCATGTCTGCCTCCATGATCTGTTGTCTCGAAGTCGTTACGGATTATGAACGCGAGGGTAATCCGACCGGCGCTAACCGACCGTTAACCGGTTCGCCCGCCGCTGGCTCCCCACCCCGCCGCGCAGAAGACCCCAGCCCGCCCAGCTACCAGGAGGTACTCCGACCGGAGGACACGCCATTTAGTGCTGAAGATTCCGTGCCATAGATCGGGGTCTGGCGATTTCTGTGTGGTTCTGTCACGGATGGTGATGTTGGTCTATGCCGCGCAGAGAATGGGTGCGCCGCCAGGGGGCGGATTCGCCATCAACGTTTTCCTACGCGACGGCGGCACCGTCTACCGCACCTGGCATACCGACGGCCGCGGCACCGAGCAGCTGAGCCACACGTTCCCGCTGCTCGACCTGCTCTCCTACGGCCGGCAAGAGGAGTGGCAGGACGTCCCGGAGGGCTGGCCGCAGACACCGACGTATAGCCATTGGTAGAGCTCGGAGCGCTACGCCCGATACGGCGAGGAAGCGGTCCGGTGAAGACGCTCCACACGGCGTATCGGGTCACTGACGTGGCTGTCTCGCTCGACTTCTACTCCGCGCTCGGGTACCGGGAGGTCGGGCGCATCGGCATGGGCGAGGGGGCTAGCCTGACGATGCTCAAGTTCCCCGGCGAGCAGGTCGTCACGCTCGAGCTGGTCCACCGACCGGCCGACGGACCCGTGCAGGCCGGTATCGGGTTCAGCCACCTCGTCGTCCAAGTGGACGAGCTCGCCGCCACCATCGAGGCGCTGTCGCAAGGGGGTCTGGAGCCCGGCCCGGAGCAGCATCCTGCTGGCCCGCACGGCCTGCGGACATCGTGGCTCACCGACCCTGACGGCTACCGGATCGAGTTGGTGCAGTGGCCGCCCGGGCATCCCGACGGGATCAGCGCCGCCGACTTCGGCTAAGAACACACCACGCGCGGCAGCCGGCCGCCAGCCCCAGGTATGACACGGCACATCAGCCACCGGAGTCGAGTCCTGCGCCGCAGGGGCGAAGGATGCGCCGCGCGCGACGTGATGAAGCCGCCGGCGAGCACGGCCGTCCCGGCGGCGAGGCTGCGCACGCCGCAATCGACTGGACCGGCACCCTGCCCTGCTCCGGCGGGGAACGCAGGATCTTCCGCCTCGCAGCCAGCCTGGCCGCCGGGCTGCCGGTCAATCTCCGTGACGCCCTCACCGGCCTCGACGAGCACAACCTCACGCTCGCGATCAGCGCCTTCATGCACGCCTCAGGCCACCGTCCGCCTCACCTAGAACCATGATCGTCTCTAAGTTCAGAGAAGCTACCGGCTCTTGAGCCTGCCCGCCCGGCTGGTCCGCCACGCCCGGGTCCACCTGCTGAAGATCTGGCCCTGGAAGGACGCCTTCCTAGCCTGCTCACTGGGGGACCCCGCCTGACGGGCTGCCGGGGCAGCCGACCGCGTAGCCGTGTGTAATGAGCGGTTACGCATGTTTAACGTGGTGCGGTTGCGGTGAGCGGGGCCGGGGGCCAGAGTTGTCCGGGTCGGTG